>ERZ840096.118-NODE-118-length-129474-cov-13.809178_pt1 | contig 129474 bp, 106 predicted proteins | sample MGYA00519878_ERZ840096 | MGnify/ENA primary metagenome ERZ840096 (study PRJEB31850, sample SAMEA3708865) | human gut metagenome | biome: human gut; feature: human-associated habitat; material: faeces | place: China | collected 2014 ... | reverse complement strand
CGGGCCCCCGTCAATTCCTTTGAGTTTCAGCCTTGCGGCCGTACTCCCCAGGCGGAATGCTTATTGCGTTAACTCCGGCACAGGAGGGGTCGATACCTCCTACACCTAGCATTCATCGTTTACGGCGTGGACTACCAGGGTATCTAATCCTGTTCGCTCCCCACGCTTTCGAGCCTCAGCGTCAGTTACAGTCCAGAAAGCCGCCTTCGCCACTGGTGTTCCTCCTAATATCTACGCATTTCACCGCTACACTAGGAATTCCGCTTTCCTCTCCTGCACTCAAGAAGACCAGTTTCCATCCCCTCACGGGGTTGAGCCCCGCACTTTTAAGATAGACTTGATCTCCCGCCTGCGCTCCCTTTACGCCCAATAATTCCGGACAACGCTCGCCACCTACGTATTACCGCGGCTGCTGGCACGTAGTTAGCCGTGGCTTCCTCGTCAGGTACCGTCATTGGAAATGGTTATTCACCATCTCCACATTCGTCCCCGACAACAGAGCTTTACGAGTCGAAACCCTTCTTCACTCACGCGGCGTTGCTCCGTCAGGCTTGCGCCCATTGCGGAAGATTCCCCACTGCTGCCTCCCGTAGGAGTCTGGACCGTGTCTCAGTTCCAATGTGGCCGTTCATCCTCTCAGACCGGCTACTGATCGTCGCCTTGGTAGGCCGTTACCCCACCAACTAGCTAATCAGACGCAGACCCATCGTAAAGCGATAGCTTACAAGTAGAGGCCATCTTTAGTAGAGCTCCCATGCGGAAGTTCCACAACATTCGGTATTAGCAGTCCTTTCGGACTGTTGTCCCCATCTTTACGGCAGGTTGTCTACGCGTTACTCACCCGTTTGCCACTCGACTTTCAAAAGCAAGCTTTCAATCGTCTCGTTCGACTTGCATGTGTTAAGCACGCCGCCAGCGTTCGTCCTGAGCCAGGATCAAACTCTCCATAAAATTTATGAAGAACCTTGATTGGCTCTAAATATCTTTTTGGCCTAAGCTTCAAAAGAAGCCTAGTAAAGAAATTGCCGATTGCTTATGTTCATAATCAATCGATGTTTTTAAAAACATCTGGCTTGAATCACAAATAATTCATGTTGCATTGTTTAGTTTTCAAAGAACAACTTTGTCTTTTGAAGCTCGCTTTCGTTTGAAAGACTTTGCTTCAAGCGACTCATTTATTGTACCGCATCTCTTTCGGACTGTCAAGAACTTTTTTATTTTTCTTTTTTGTCTGAAAGGAGGCCGTTCCGCACTCCGCAAGTGTTTCCAATCAAGGAACATTGTCTTGTTTTCGTGCTGGCCGGTATCTCGCGGCGACTTGTATTATATTACAGGAGTTGCACCCGTTTGTCAACAGTAATCTTGATTTTTTTTCGAGATTTTTTCAACTGTGCAAGACACTGCCCATAGATACGAAAAAAGCATCGCTTGCGCGATGCTCATCTTCATATGGCAGGGGTAGCTGGACTCGAACCAACGCATGCGGGATTCAGAGACCCGTGCCTTACCAACTTGGCGATACCCCTGTGTCTTCAGCGAATCGCTGTCAACGAAAATTATTATATCGCATCCCAGTCGTTTTAGCAAGTACTTTTTTTCTTTTTTTTGAAAATCTGGTACAAAAAATGCCAGTCGCCCTTCACATGCGTTCGGTTATGCTATAATATAATTGGTATCAACTTGTGACGTTTATACTGTGATGTGTTTATATAGGGAGGCAACAACATGGAAATCAAGTACGATGTTTCAATCACGGCTATCGGCAATCTCGCACGCACGTTCCTCGAGAACAACAATAGCGCGATCCTGCTCGATGAGGGCATCCGCCCGAATCTCTCAGATATGGTCATCGAGCATACGCCGGGCAAGCTCGAGGAGGACATCAAGAAGGGCGACAAGCTGCTGATGGGCGGCGTGAAGTACACGGTCGAGAAAGTCGGCGATGCGGCCAATGACAACATCCGCGACGAAGGCCACTGCACGATCGTCTTCAACACAACGGGCTCGATGCCGGGACAGATCATCGTCAAGGGACCGGCCCAGCCGACGCTCTCGGTTGGTGCCCACATCACCTTCACCAAGAAATAAGATAAGCTACTCACGATTCTCGTGACAAAGTAGAAAAGGCCCTGCCTATGGCAGGGTCTTTTTTTATCCATATCAAGTCAACTCGAGATACGACGCAGGCGCCTTTGTCTCGTATTTCGCCGTGAGGTTGCGCACGCTCTCGCGCTCGACAAAGAACAGTGGCAGGGTCATGTTCTCCTCGACATCGCGATGTGCCAGGAGGTCGAGCAGATACTGCGCTGCTTTCATGCCCAAGAGCTCATAATCAAATGCCACCGTCGTCAGCGCCGGATAGACGACAGCGCCGACATCGTAGCCGCCAAAGCCGACGACGGAGATCTGCTCTGGCACGCGGATGCCGCGCTCGTGAAGGTAGCGCAGCACACCGAGGCTGATGTTATCCGTCGCTCCCACCACGACGGTAGGTGCCATCTCCAGGATAGCCGCGCCCTTGTTGTAGGCAGACAGGAAATCAAAGCCGGTCTCGATGAAGTCCACGCGCGCCTCGGGACGATCCTCACAGAAGGCCTCGATGAAGCCCTGCTTGCGCTCGATGCCGACGGCCTTGTCAGTTGGCGTGACGCCGGCGAACACGGCATGACGGTGACCCATCTGACGCAGGTACGCACCGACCATGCGCCCCGCGGCCCAGTCATCGATCTTGATGCTCGGCACAGCCTCGTTCCACTGACCCGTGTAGACAATCGGCACCGGCGTGCTCTTGGCGATCTCGATGTGCCTGTCCGTGAGCCCGACGGAATCCACCAGGATGCCGTCAACGCCCTGCTGCTGCAGGTTCTGTATGTTCTCGAGCTCTTTCTCGATGGAAAGATGGCTGACGAGCAGGATGCCCTGGTAGCCAGCCGGGTCGAAGATGCGGTTGATGCCCGACAGCAGCTTGCCAACCGTCACGGAATCCATGCGCGGCAGGACAATGCCGATGAGCTTGCTCTCCTGTGTCTTGAGCCGCTTGGCAAAGAAGTTCGACTTGAACCCCGTCTTCTCGATGGCTTCGCGCACCCTCTGCTGTTTCTCCAGGCTAATGTAGCCGTGATTGAGGTAGCGCGAGACCGTGCTCTTTGAGACTCCGGCCAGTTCCGCGACATCCTTGATCGTTACCTTTGCTCCCACAATACTCCCTCCAAAACAGGAGCTTCGCTCCTGCAAATCAAATATCCGGCAGCTGCCAGTCAATCGGCTCCTGTCCGGTACGTCTCAAAAAGTCATTGACCCTGGAAAACGGTCGGCTGCCGAAGAAGCCGCGCGAGGCCGACAGCGGACTCGGATGCGGCGATTCGACGATGTAGTGATGCGGATTCGTGATCATCGCCTTCTTGCGTCGAGCCGGGCTCCCCCATAAAATAAATGCCATCGGCTTCTCGCGCTCATTGAGTAGTTCGATGATGCGGTCCGTAAAGATTTCCCAGCCCTGACCGTGATGCGAATTCGCCTGATGCTCGCGGACGGTCAGCACCGTGTTGAGCAGCAGCACGCCCTGATCCGCCCAAGGCTTGAGGCAGCCGTTGTTCGGCACCTTGCAGCCGAGATCCGTTTCCAGTTCCTTGAAGATGTTGAGCAGGGATGGCGGCGGCTGCACGCCGGGCAGCACGGAGAATGAGAGGCCATGCGCCTGCCCCGGTCCATGATACGGATCCTGGCCGAGGATGACCACCTTCGTGTCTGCATAGCTCGTATAGTGAAGGGCGTTGAAGATCGAGTACATGTCCGGATACACGTGGTGTGTCCGGTACTCCCCGATCAGGAACTGCCTGAGCTTGCGATAATACGGTTTCTTGAGCTCCGGATTGAGGAGCTCTGCCCAATCATTGTGAAAGATTTCCATCGCCTAACAACTTCTTTCTATAGTCCAGCATCCTGCCGGCTGCTTCATATCGCTCAAATACATAGCCTTCCCGGTCGTCTGCATCCACCAACGAGAAATCATCGAGTCTCGGGAAGAAACAGTCGGCCTGGTACACCGCCTTGAGGCGCGTGAGGCAGACTTCATGCGCATAGGGCAGCAGTACGCGATAGAGCTCTTCCCCACCGATGCACCAGAGTTTCCGCTGCGGCTTCTCTGCGCGCAGGCGTCCGAGCGCCCGCCAGAGGTCTGGCAAGCTGTGGCAGATGAGGAAGCCCTCCGCTCCCTCGAGCAGACGCGACAGCACGATGTTCTGCCGATTGACAAGTGGCCTCTTCCCTGGCAGGGACTCCATCGTCCTGCGCCCCATGATGACCACATGCCCCTCCGTCAGGGCGCGAAAATGCTTCATGTCCTCGGGCAGATGCACGAGCAGCTCACCGCGATACCCAATGCCGCGGCCTTCGTCGATGCAGGCAATCATACTGAGCGGCCAGGGGTCGGAAAGCTCGGCGGCCGGTGAGACCTCTTGGTCTTCTACCGATCGGCACCACTCCTGCACGGGCCTTCCCTCTATGACGAGCTCCGGCGCGATGTCCGCCAGCGGCCGCAGGACGAAGGCGCGCTGCGTCAGGTAGGGATGCGGCAGTACGAGCTCCGGGCTCGCGAGCGATACCCCCGCGATGTACAGCAGGTCGATGTCAATCGTGCGCGCTCCCCAGTGCTCGTGGCGCACGCGCCCGAGTGCCCGCTCGATGCGCTGGCATCCATGCAGCAGCTGCTGCGGCGTCAGCGTCGTTTTGACGGCTGCCGCCGCATTGAGAAAAGCTGGCTGATCGAGTTTTCCCCACGGAGCCGTCTCATAAAAAGGCGAGACCGCGGTGAGGCGCGTCTCTGGCAGCTGCGAGAGCTGGCGCAATGCCTCGCGCAAGGTCTCTCCGCGCTCGCCGAGATTGGCTCCGAGGCTCAGATAACACGTATAGCGCTTCATGCGCGCTCCCTCGTGATGGCGACCGCGACATCGCGGAAGTCGCCTGGGATTGGCGCAGACGGCTTGTGGACTGTCACATCAACGCATTGCACGCGAGGGTATTCCCGCAGCACCATCGAGGCAATGCGCTCTGCCACCGCCTCGATGAGCTGGCAGGGCTCTCCCTCGACGATGCCGCGAATCTTTGTGAAGACATCCGCATAATTGACCGTCTGCCCAAGGTCATCCTGCTCGCCAGCCGCTCGCAGGTCGAGCTGCATCGTCAGGTCGACGAAGAACTTCTGCCCCTGCTGACGCTCCTCCGACAGGCAGCCGTGGTAGCCGTAAAACTCCATATGGTCTAATACGATACGGTCCATATTCTCGCTCCTCGCTCCACTCAATCTGCCTGCAGGATGGCATCCGTCATGCGGCACATGCGCGCAATCGGCTTGACATCGTGGATGCGCACGATGCCCGCACCCTTCATGATGCCGACGACACACGTCGCCCCCGTCGCCTCCATGCGCTCGTCAACCGGCAGCCCCAGCACTGCGCCGATGAAACTCTTGCGGCTCGTGCCGAGCAGCAGCGGGTACTCCACCCCGTCGATCGTCAGGAGTTCCTGCTGGCGGCGCAGGACCGTCAGGTTGCCTTCTGGCGTCTTGCCGAAGCCGATACCGATACCCGGGTCGAGAATCAGGTTGTTGCGCGGTACACCGGCATGGTCGGCAATCGCGATCGTGCGGCGGAAGAAGTCCTTCATCGTCTCGATGATGTCGCGCTCGTACGCTTTTCCTTCCTGATTGTGCATGACGACAATCGGCAGGCCCGACTCCGCCGCGACCTCGGCCATCTTGCCCGGCTCTTCCTTGTACTGCAGGCCCCAGATGTCGTTGAGCATATGGCAGCCTGCCTTCGCGGCCTCGCGCGCCGTCTCTGCCTTGAACGTATCGACCGAGACCGGCACAGGACACTCCTTGAGCACCGCTTCGAGGAACGGCATCAGTCGCTCGATTTCCTGCTGCGCTGGCATGGTCTTGAAGCCCAGGCGGCTCGACTCTGCGCCGATGTCGATGATGTCCGCGCCATCCTTCACCATCTCTTCCATGTGGCGCAGGGCCTTGTCATGCGTATTCCACTTGCCGCCATCAGAGAAGGAATCCGGTGTCACATTGAGCACGCCCATGACGAGCGTGCGCTTGCCGAGTTCCAGTTCCTTGCCGTCATGAAATACGTATTTCCGTATTGCTGTCATCTTTCTTTCCTTTCTTTCCTCCCAGTACCATCCAAGCCTGCTCGCAGAGCGCTGCGTCCTCGCGGAATGCGCCGAGGCATTCTGAGGTGACCGTCTGCGTCCCCCTGGCCATACCCTCGCGCATCGTCATGCAGAGCTGCTCCGCCTCCACGACGACGAGTACGCCGTCCGCGCCCAGGCCTTCTGCAATGGCGGCTGCGAGCTGCGCCGTCATGCGCTCCTGCAGCTGCGGGCGATGCGCATAGCACTCGACCAGCTTGACGAATTTGCTGAACCCCGCGACCTCGCCGTCGTGCGGCAGATACGCGAGGCTGACCTCGCCAAAGAACGGCAGCAGATGATGCTCGCAGACCGAATAGAAGGGGATGTGGCGCACTGCCACGATGCCCTTCGTCTCCGACGGGAAGCGCTCGCCCCAGATCCCATTGGAGTCCTTGCCGAGGCCGTCGAATAGGTCCGCATAGAGACCTGCCACGCGTTCCGGCGTCCGCTCCATGCCGCATTGCTCCAAATCCAGGCCCAGTGCCTCCAAAAAGGCTCGCATGGCCTGCACGGCCTTTTCATTTCGTTCCCGCATATCATCTGCCCTCTCGATTCCTGACCATTCATCATTATTTTTTATTATATGGAATTTACCGAAAAAAAACAACCGCCACAAGGCGGCTGTTCTCGATTGTGTGGTTTTATGAAAATTACTTGACCTCGATTGCTCCTACCGGACAATTTTCGGCAGCTTCCTTTGCGTCATCGACTTTGTCTGCCGGAATCTCCTGGTAGCCCTCTGCCAGGCCATCCTCACCGATGCGGAACGCATCCGGTGCTGTATCCACGCACATGCCACAGCCGATGCAGGCCGATTTGTCAACATATCCCTTCATGAAGACTCCTCCTTATAATACACAGTACAGATAAATGGAACATCTTCATCATAACACAGCCGCGGCTATGGTGTTGTAACAATTCTTACCTTACGACAAAGGGCTCCTGCTTCAGCCTTGCAGGAGCCCTTCAATCTAGGGGGAAACTTCGATCTATCGGGATAATCCAGATTTTCTATTGGAATAGGAAGTCAAGCGCAGCTTATTCGGCAATGCCCGGCGTCGTCATCTGGCGCGGGGAGAGGATGTGCTCCATCTTCTCGCGGGAAAGGAGGCCTTTCTCCATGATGACCTGACGGATCGGCTTGCCCGTGTTGTAAGCTTCTTTAGCGAGCATTGCGGAGTTCTCATAGCCGATGTGCGGCAGCAGAGCCGTGACAACGCCGACGCTGTTGTCGAGCCACTTCTGGCACTGCTCACGGTTCGGCTCGAGGCCGATGAGGAGCTTGTCGACAAACGTGTTGACAGCGTTCGTCATGTACTTCATCGAGTTGAACATGTTGAAGGCCATGACCGGCTCCATGACATTGAGCTCGAACTGGCCGTTCTCAACGCCCATCGAGACGGCGAGATCGTTGCCGATGACCTGGTAGCAAGCCTGGTCGAGAACTTCTGCGATAACCGGATTGACTTTGCCCGGCATGATGGAGGAACCCGGCTGGCGTTTCGGCAGCTTGAGCTCGTTGAGGCCGCAGCGCGGACCAGAAGCCATGAGGCGGAAGTCGTTAGCCATCTTGATGAGGACGAGAGCCGTCGTCTTCATAGCGCTCGAGACATCGGAGAAGCCATCCGTGTTGTTCGTCGCGTCGATCATGTTGTCGGCCGTGACGTACTTCTCACCCGTGACCTCGCTGAGCGTCTCAGCAACTTTCTTGATGTAAGCCGGCTCTGCGTTGAGGCCCGTGCCGACAGCCGTGCCGCCCATGTTCATGACATGGATCTCATCGATAGCATGGTCGATGCGACGGATGCCGCGGCGTACAGCCGATGCATACATGCCCATCTCCTGGCCGAGCGTGATAGGAACAGCATCCTGCAGGTGCGTGCGGCCCATCTTGAGGACATCCTTGTACTCCTCGGACTTCTTCTCGAGCTCCGTAGCGAGGCGGTCGAGAGCAGCCGTGAGTTTCTTTGCCTTGTGGCTCAGGCAGACCTTGATGCTCGTCGGGAACGAGTCATTCGTGGACTGTGCCATGTTGGCGTGGTTGTTCGGGGAGATGATGTCGTAACGGCCTTTCGGCTGACCGATGATCTCGAGTGCACGGTTGCAGAGGACCTCGTTCATGTTCATGTTGATGGACGTACCAGCACCGCCCTGGATCGGATCGACCGGGAACTGGTCGAGGAGCTTGCCGTCGATGATCTCATCAGCAGCTTCGATCAGTGCTTCGCCGATCTTCTTGTCGAGACGGCCCGTAGCCATGTTGGCCATGGCAGCTGCCTTCTTGACACGAGCGATGCTCTGAACGAAATCCGGATCGATTACCTGACCCGTGATATGGAAGTTATCGATGGCACGCATCGTCTGAACACCGTAGTAAACCTCATCCGGTACTTCGAGCTCACCAATGAAATCATGTTCTTTTCTCATGTTTGCCACGTTCCTTTCTTTTCTCCGCCCGATTTCTCAGGCGAAGCCTGAAATGAAATCATCTCGCGTTGTACACGTTGTTTTTATTTGGAGTAGCGGTTCTGTTTTTTTCCTTCCCCGCTCAACTGACTGTATTGTATCATGTATACAGAATACAATCAAGTACATTTTAACAAAAAATGTTTTTTCTCTGTATACACTGTGACAGATAATCTAGAGAAAGCACCCAGATGGATGCTTTCTCCCAAAACCATCTTATTGGAAAACTAGATTGCTTGAATTACATCATGCCGAGGATGCCCATGATTGGCAGGCCGAGGACCATCCAGACCACGATGTGCATGACGGTGATGATGAAGCCGATCTTCCACCACTCGCCCTGGCCCATGAAGCCAGAGCCGAAGAAGATTGGCGTAACGCCGCAGCCGTAGTGCGTCAGGAACGATGCACTGTTGCAGAGGATTGCCAGGATGATTGCCGTCGGGATGACCGGGGCACCTGCCGCAACGAGAATCGTCGTGAAGGCGATGAACATCGCAGCGATGTGGGCGCTGTTACTGGCGAGCAGATAGTGGGCCAGCGTGTAGATGATGCAGAGGACGATGAGCATCGTCATCCAGGACATGCCAGCGCAGGCGGCAGCCATCGTGGCTGCGAACCACTTCATGAAACCGAACTTCGAGAGATACGCAGCCATGTTGACGAGAACGCCCATCCATACGAGGACATCCCATGCACCATGCTGTTTCGTGACGTCGCTCCAGTCAATGCACTTCGTGATGAGCATGGCGGAGAGGCCGAGCAGTGCGACAATAGCCGAATCGATATGATGGATGCTGCCCGTTGCCCAGAGCACGAGGCAGGCGATGAAGATGACGCAGAGGATCTTCTCCTTGCTGGTCATGGCGCCCATCGTGCTGAGTTCTTTCTTGGCAAGAGACAGAGTCTCCGGCGTTTCCGTGAGTTCCGGCTTGATAATCTTGTAGAGCAGGTACGGCGTGACGATTGAGAGCAGCAGGCCCGGGATAATGCTGACCTCGAACCAGGACATCCAGCTCAGGGACTGGCCAAAGGCCTGTTCTGTCAGGGTATTCGCGAGGACGTTGTTCGAAGCACCAGTCAGGAAAATGCAGGCCGAAGTGATGACGGCTGCATAGGCACTGTACATCAGGAATGCGCCCGTGCGCTGGTTCTTGCCCGTCTTGGGATCACAGCCGAGGACCGTCGTGACACTGTTGACGATCGGGTAGATGATGCCGCCGCCACGAGCCGTGTTCGATGGCGTGAACGGAGCGATGATGAAATCTGCTGCGCTCATGACATAAGCGACGCTCAGCGTGTTCTTGCCGAAGCGCGAGAGCAACAGGTAAGCGATGCGCTTGCCGAGGCCCGTCTTGATGAAGCCCGTAGCGAACATGAAGGCGGATACGATCAGCCAGATCGTGCCGTTCGAGAAACCTTCCAGTGCCTGACCAGCTTTCATGATGCCGAGTACCGGCAACAGCGCGCAGGCGATGATGGCGATGGCGCCGAGCGGCAGCGGCTGCAGGATGAAGCCGGCAATCGTCGCGACGAAGACGGCGAGCAGGCCCCAGGCCTGCGGGCCGACGCCAGCAGGTGCTGGGATAAACCAGATGATTGCTCCGATGGCCACACAGATCAGGCCACGCAGCAAGTTACTGCTGTTTTCTTTTGACATATAAGTCCCTCCCGTTGTCATTAGTATGACTTATCTTTTTATTACTGTATTCAATATACCGTATCATCTAGAAAAAACGACAGAATCCTACAATATCGAGGGAATAGTTTTTTTTTACTGACAACTTGTAACATTAAGGGTAAGTCTGTGATATAATATCATTGTTTTAGATGCATTCCATTTATCATTTCGATAAGTGCGCCCGTTGCCAGCAAAAACAGCGGTGTGATACACTATAGAACATATATGGTTGTCTGCATCTGCAATATGACCTGCATTGGCCCTATCATCTTGAAATGCACATCACTGGTATCAGAAGGAGCTGCTCATGATCAGTAAACATCGGGAACTCTTCATCTTCATATGCATGCTGCTCATCGTGCCGCTGGCCGGCGAGCCGCGCATCCATCCATTCGGCAATGAATTCAGCAGCTTTCGCGTGAGCTTTGGCTCGCCGATGTTCCTGCTCTTCCTGCTCTGGCTCCGCAATGTGCCTATGGCCGTCTCAGGGCTTGCCGTCGGCATCGCAGTCGTCCTATTCCGCGGAGCCCTCGATGCAGTTGGCGGCACCCCCATTGCTACAGGCGTCTACCAGCACATCCCGACGTTTTTCTACTATTTTACGTATGCCATCTGCTTCTCCTGCGTGAAGCTCAACCGCGCGCCCATCACGACACAGGCCATGAAGATTGCAGTCTGGGCCATCATCGCGGAGGTGCTCGCGAGCATCGCTGAACTCTACACGATGGACCTCTTCCTCGGCACGCAAGCGGCCATCATCACTGTGCCGGTGCTCACGCGCCTCACGGGCATCGCCTTCCTGCGCTGTTTCTTCATCCTGAGTTTCTTCTTCCTCTCGCAGCTCTACCTGACAGAGATCCATCTCGCCCACGAGCTGCATGAGAAGAACCGCCTGACGATGATGGTCGCGAGCATCTACGAAGAAGTCTTCGAACTCAAGCAGACCCTGCACCGGGCAGAGACGGCCACGCACGACTGCTACGGCGTCTACGAAGAGCTGCGCAGCCTGCACGACACCGAAGAGCTTTCGCGCATCACGCAAGAAGCGCTGCGCGTAGCGGGAGAAGTCCACGACATCAAGAAGGACAGCCAGCGCATCTACGCCGCGCTGAGCGAGCTGACGAACCAGAACAATTCACACAAGCTCAATGACTACATGACGCCAGGCGAGCTCTGCCATCTGGTCATCCACGCGCAGAAGAAGTACGCGCGCCAGCTCGAGAAGCGCATCGCCTTCTCGACGGATATCTCTGTCCGCCTGCCGGAACTCCACGCCTATACGATCCTGTCCATCCTCAGCAACCTCACGGCCAATGCCATCGAGGCCATTCATGACAAGGGAACCATCGCCATCTCCATGAAGCGCCTGAGCAGCGACCTCCATCTGGAAGTCACGAATACGGGCAGCTCGATACCACTGCGCCGCCTGAAGCAGATCTTCCGCCCCGGCTACACGACGAAGTACGACAGCGACGGCCGCGCCTCGAGTGGCGTGGGCCTGACGTACATCAAGGCGCTCGCCGAACACCTCGGCGGCAGCATCACGGCAGCTTCTGACGGGAAGGACCGCGTCACCTTCCACATCACACTACCCTTAGACAGCCTGACCACGCATCCTGTGACCAAGATTCCTGCCATCCGGCAGGCCGATGACGCACCACCTCAACAGAAAGGAACGATATCATGAACATCATGCTCATCGATGATGATGAAGCCATCCGCGATATGCTGCAGGATATCATCGAAGATTACGAGCTCGGCACGGTCGTCGCTTCGCTGCCGAGCGCCGCAAAGCTCACGACGGCAGAGCTCGTCGCACGCCACATCGATCTCCTGATCATCGATATGCTCATGCCCGACTGCGACGGCATCGACTCCGTGCGCCGCTTCCATGATTTCCCCGGCAAGATCATCATGATCTCGCAAGTGGACAGCAAGGACCTCATCGGCAAGGCCTATGAGAGTGGCGTTTACTCCTACATCACGAAGCCTTTGAACCGCAATGAGATCGTCAGCGTGCTGCGGTCGGTTGAAGAATACATCCGCCTCGAGCGTTTCGCGCACACCCTGCAGAGCACGCTGCAGACGACCCTGAACCCGGCCGTCGCCATGGCGCCGGCGAAGGAAGTCACACCACAGCAGAAGGCCGCCTCGCTGCTCAAGGAGCTCGGCGTCGCCGGGACGACGGGCTATGACGACCTGCTCGAGATCATCGCCTACCTGCAGGCACATCACAAGAGCTCCACCTTCCCCTCGCTCAAGAAGATCTTCACCGCGATTGCGGAGGAACACGCTGCCGAGAACATCCAGAAGGAGGCCAAGACCATCGAGCAGCGCCTGCGCCGCGCCGTGTTCCAGGCCATGGTCAGCACGGCCTCGATGGGCGTCGTCGACTACACGAACCCCAAGTTCGAGGAGTACGCGCCCTTCTACTTCGACTACGCCGAGGTCTGCAGCGTCATGCGCACGATCCAGCAGAACGAGAAACCGCAGATCTCCAAGGTCCACATCAACACCAAGAAGTTCATCCAGGCGCTCTACGCCGCCTCGCTTGAGCCCTGATGAATATCCTCAAAGACAAAACGAGCTGTGCACCGCACTTCGCTACTTGCGAAATGTGATGCACAGCTCGTTTCCTTATATGGGGTCTTATCCCTTGGACGAGACCTCATTGTAGACATCTTTGAGAAGGGTCTCCTTGCGCAGGGAGAGGCACTCGCAGTGGCGGTCATCGGCTGCGACCGTGCGGATGGTCTCGAGGATGATCTCGCCGATCATCGGCGCGTCGTCGTAGAAGATGTCGGCCATGTCCTGATGCGACCAGGCCTTGCGGATGCCCTCGCCGTAGTTGACGGTGAAGTAGAGGCCGGCATAGCAGGCGCCGATCTCGCGCGCGAGATAGACTTCCGGCGCGATGCTCTGCCCGACGATGTCGGCATGGCCGCTCATCATCGCGACTTCCGCGGGGCTCTCGAAGTGGCGGCCGTCCGTCACGGCGTAGGTTCCGCGCGTGAAGACACGCCCCGTGAAGCGCTTCTTCGTCGCCTTGATCAGCGCCTCGCGCATCTCGGGGCAGAGCGCGTCGCGCATGACGAGCAGGTAGCGCCCGTCGAGCATGACGTCCTTGCGCACCGAGAGGTCGAGGTAATCGTCGGGGATGATGAAGTCGCGCAGGTCGAGGAGCTTGTTGACCGTGCCGACGCCGCCCTCCGAGATGATGCGCTTGACGCCCGCTTCGCGGAAGACCCAGAAGACCTGGCGCGAAGCATCCGCGCGCGTCACGCCCGAGCGCCAACCGTGCATGCGCACCGTCAGCACATGCTTCTCACCGACGCAGAAGAGCCGCATCGAGGGGCTCGTGCCGTATGGCGTCTCGAAATACAGATTGTCCTCAAGGATCTTCACGTCTTCATCCGGCAGATTGCGCGGGAAATCGCTCGAGAGCGTGCCCGAGCCGCCCACGACGGCATAGTCCGCACGCGGGATCTCTGCTTTCACTGCCTGCTGTTCATTTGCCATGATTACTGCCTCTCTTTCTTTATAGTAATACGCTGTATCGATTCGTTAAACGGAGTGACTTATAGCAAAGGACCGGGGTGGTATGTGTCGGCTTCGCCGCTCCGTTGAATGGGGCCCATGCCACTGTATGCCTCTAAGCTGCTGCGCCGCCTGCCGCGGCGCCTTACACGGCAATCGATGCCGCAGAGCCTTGGGCCCCAGCCCTTCGGGCAATCACTGCGCGGCTGCAGGCGGCACACACCACCCCGGCCTAAGTTCAGCCCGTTTTTACGCACATCTCGCTTCTCAGCGACAGGCGGCGAACTCGCCTCAACGTCATGCTGCATCATAGGGCTCATTCAGCGATGCGACGAAGCCGGAATGCATGCCCCGCCCCACGCCACGAACAAAACAGTCTTTATCGAACACAGCTCACGGTATCCCATCAGAAACACCTGATGATATTGTACTCGGTATCGCGCTGCGCGGCCTCTCTGCCCGCCCCTTCGATGAGCCGTACCATCTTCTTGGTCGACATGTCGTAGAGCGTGCCCGCCGCCCGCACGACGTTTTCCTCGAGCATGATGCTGCCGGCGTCGTCGGCGCCGAAGCCGAGCGTCAGCTGGCCGATGCGCTCGCCCTGCGTGACCCAGGAGCCCTGGATGTGCGCGATGTTGTCCATGTAGAGGCGCGAGAGCGCCAGCGTCCGCATGTAGTCCCAGCTCGACGTCTTCTCGCCGCCGAGCTCCGTGTGGCCCGGCTGGAACGTCCAGGTGATGAAGGCGCGGAAGCCGCCCGTCTTGTCCTGCAGGCGCCGCACCTTCTCCATGTGCTCGATGCGCTGCGCCATCGTCTCACCGAAGCCGATGACCATCGTCGCCGTGCTCTCCATGCCGATGGAATGCGCACATTCCATGACGTGCAGCCAGTCATCCGTCATGATCTTCTTGGGGCTGACCTTGCGGCGCACCTCATCGACGAGGATTTCCGCGCCGCCGCCCGGCAGGCTGTCGAGGCCGGCCGCCTGCAGGCGCTTGAGCGTCTCGAGGATGGACAAGCCCGCCTCGCGCGCGAAGTGCTGGATCTCCGTCGCCGTGAAGGAATGGATCGTGATGGTCGGGAAGTGCTCCTTGATGAGGCGCAGCATCTTCTCGTAATACGCGAGGCCGAGCTCCGGATAGAGCCCGCCCTGTATCATGACCTGCGTGCCACCGGCCTCCACCGTCTCCCGCACCTTCTCGAGGATCTCCTCGTGCGTGAGCAGATAGGCGTCCTTGCTGCCCTGCCGCCGGAAGAACGCGCAGAAGCGGCACTCATTGACGCAGACATTCGTGTAGTTGATGTTGCGGTCGATGATGAACGTCGTCGTATTGCCGAAGCGCTGCTGGCGGATCTTGTCCGCCTCGCGCCCGAGTGCGATGAGGTCGCCCTCGCGCAGCAGTTCCTCGCCCTCTCGTTCTGTCAGTCTCATACGCCCTCCTCTCTGCCGCCGATCGGCTGATAGAATGTGTCGCGCTCGACGGGCTCGTAGCCCGCCTCGCGGATGATCTTCTCGAGCTGCGTGCGCGTGATGCCAGTCTTCGTCCGCGCGCCTGCCGCATGGATGATCTTCTCCTCGCCGATCGTGCCATCGAGGTCGTCGGCGCCGAAGCCGAGCGCGAGCTGCGCGACCGGCATCGTCAGCATGATCCAGAACGCCTTGACGTGGTCGATGTTGTCGAGGAGCAGGCGCGAGAGCGCCATCATCTTCATGTCCTCCCAGGCGCCCACGCGCTGCAGATGGTACTCCTCGCCGAGCTCCGTGTGTGCCGGATGGAACGGGAAGAGCATGAAGGCCTGGAAGCCGCCCGTCTCATCCTGGATCTCGCGGATCGTGATGAGATGCTGCAGGCGCTCCTCGATCGTCTCGACATGGCCGTACATGATGGAGGCATTCGTGCGGATGCCGAGGCTGTGCGCCGTCTTCATCGTCTCGATCCACTCCGCCGTCGTCGCCTTCTTCGGGCAGATGATCTGGCGCACGCGGTCCGAGAGGATCTCCGCCCCGCCGCCCGGCAGGCTGTCGAGGCCGTCTTCCTTGAGCAGTGTCAAGATATCGCGGATGCTCTTGCCCATCATCTTGGCGAAGTTGACGATCTCGACCGGCGTGAACGCCTTGACGTCTGCCTGAGGCAGTGCCGCCTTGACCTGCCGCACGACAGCGCGGTAATACGAGAACGGCTTGTCGGGATGCAGCGCTGAGACGATGTGGATCTCCGACAGGTTCGGCGTCTCTTTTGCCTTCGTAAGGACGCGCTCGATGTCATCGGGCTCCATCACGAAGCCGCGCGCATCGCCCGCCTCCACCTGGAAGGCGCAGAGGGGGCAGTTCGAGCTGCAGACATTCGTCAGGTTGATGTGGCGGTTGACGGTGTAGTAGACGCGGTGCCCGCTCTTCCGCTCCTTCGCCTTGCGCGCACAGTCCGCTAAGAACAGCAGGTCATTGTCCTTGTAGAGCGCCAGGGCATCTTCGAGGCTCAGCCGCTCCCCCGCCGCCGCTCTTGCGCGCGCCGCTTCGATTTGCTTCATATCTATCCCTCTCATTCAATGATGCGCAAAATGTTGAAATTGCAGTCACAGGCGGCCGGGATGCGGCCCGCCTCCTTGATGATGCGGATGATGTTGTCCTCGCTCAGGGCCCGCGGGCTCTTCGCGCCGGCATCGTGCAGGATGGTCTCCTTGTGGACCGTGCCGTCGATGTCATTGGCGCCGAAGCCGAGTGCGACCTGCGCGACCGGCACCGTCAGCATGACCCAGTACGCCTTGATGTTCTTGAAGTTGTCGAGCATCAGGCGCGAGATGGCCATCGTGCGCAGGTCGTCCCACATGCTCGTCTGCTTGACGTGCTCGCCGAGCTCCGTGTGCTTCGGCAGGAACGGGAAGCAGATGAACGTCTGGAAGCCGCCCGTCTCATCCTGCAGCGCGCGCAGGCGCAACAGGTGGTCGACGCGCTCCTCCAGCGTCTCAATGTGACCGTAGAGCATCGAGGCGTTCGACTTGATGCCGAGCTTGTGTGCCGTGCGCGCCACCTCGAGCCATTCATCCGCCGTCGCCTTGTTCGGGCAGAGCTCGCCGCGCACGCGGTCCGACAGGATCTCCGCTCCGCCGCCGGCGATGGCCTGCAGGCCGCCGCGGTCGCGCAGCTGCCGAAGAACCTCCTCGATGGACAGGCCCGAGATTTCCGCGAAGTGCGTGATCTCCACGCCGGTGAAGCCCTTCATGTAGAGCTTCGGGAAGCGCTTGTGCAGCGCCTCCACGATGCCGAGGTAATCCTCGAACGACCAGGTCGGATGGAGCCCCGAAACGACGTGGAGTCCTGCGAGGTTCGGGTCGCGCATGGCGTCCTCGACGACCGCGATGGCCTGCGCCTTCGTCATCGCATAGGCGCCCTTCTCATCCGCATCGCGGCCAAAGGCGCAGAACTTACAGTGGGATGTGCAGATATTCGTCAGATTGACGTGGCAGTTGACATTGTAGTAGACGATGTCCCCGCACTTCTCGCGGCGCACATGGTCAGCCAGAGCGCCGAGCCAGGCGAGGTCATGGCAGTGGAAAAGCCTTATCCCGTCCTCTCGCGTCAGGCGCTCCCCGCGCATCACCTTCTCTTCGATATCTTGATATTCGCGTGTAGCCAGCAAAACAAAAAACCTCCATATTCTGTGCCGCTCCCCGCAGCACGGATTGCTCGTATCGCGTGTAAACTTCCTCTATTATATCATCGAACATTTCAGATTCATAGGTCAAAAGTCATCCGCAGGGTACGACTCATAAATGCCATGAATATGTCCGTCTTACAGAAACAGTGATGGATTTTTCATCTGTAACATTGTATAATATAAGAGTCTATTCATCGTGCACGCGAGTGTACAGATTCAAAGAGAAAAGGTGGGATTCCTCATGAGACTATCCAATGTATCCAAGCGCTGCAAACTCCTGGCACTCGGTGCCGCCGCCGTGCTGAGCCTCGGGCTCATGGCCGGCTGCGGCTCGAGCGATCAGTCGGCTTCGTCGGGCAGCGGCAAGAACTACAGGATCGGCATCGTCCAGCTCGTCGAGCACAATGCGCTCGACGCCGCCAACAAGGGCTTTGTCGATGGCCTCAAGGAACGCGGCTTCGAAGAGGGCAAGAACATCACGATTGACCGCCAGAATGCGCAGGCCGACCAATCGAACCTCCAGAACATCGCCCAGCGCTTCGTCAGTGCGAAGATGGACCTGATCTGCGCCATCGCGACGCCGGCGGCCCAGACGATGGCCAACGCCACGCATGACATCCCGATCGTCGGCACGGCCATCACGGATTACGAGGGCGCCAAGCTCGTCGCCTCCAACAAGGAGCCGAAGGGCAATGTCACGGGCACGAGCGACATGAACCCGGTCAAAGAGCAGATCGACCTGCTGCTGAAGATCAAGCCGGACGCCAAGACGATTGGCACGGTCTACTGCTCGAGCGAGGTCAACTCGGAAGTCCAGGTCAAGGCCATGAAGGAGTACGCGGAATCGAAGGGCCTGACCGTCAAGGTCGCGACCATCTCCACGGTCAACGACATCCAGCAGGCCGCGCAGAGCCTCGTCGGCTCCGTCGATGCCTTCTATGAGCCGACCGACAACATCATCGCCTCGGCGATGCCGACGCTCATCGACATCACGAACGCCGCCAAGATCCCTGTTATCTGCGGTGAGCCGAACATGGTCAAGGCCGGCGGCCTCGCGACCTACGGCATCGACTACTACAAGCTCGGCGTCCAGACGGGCCACATGGCAGCCGACATCCTCGAGGGCAAGAAGCCGAGCTCAATGCCGATTGAGCTGGCCAAGGACCTCAAGGTCACAGTCAACAAGGCCAATGCCGCCCTGCTTGGCATCACCTTCCCGGAGGATGTCCTCAAAGACGCTGATATCGTCGAATAACATCGCAGCTGAAGTCACTGCTACAGTCACAGCAAGGAGAATTCTATGGACCTAGTCATATCCACTGTTTCACAGGGACTGCTCTGGGCACTGCTCGCCATCGGCGTCTACCTGACCTTCCGCGTGCTCGACATCGCGGACCTGACCGTCGAGGGCAGCTTCCCGCTCGGAGCCGCCACGGCCGCCACCCTGCTGACGGCCGGCTATCACCCCATCGCCGCGATCCTCGCGGCCTGCGTCGCCGGCATGCTCGGCGGCGTCGTCACGGGCATTCTCTGCACGAAGCTCAGGATACCGGCCCTGCTCGCCGGCATCCTGACGATGATCGCGCTCTACTCCGTCAACCTGCGCATCATGGGCAAGGCAAACCTGCCGCTTCTGCAGCAGGACACGATCTTCACCATCTGGCAGTTCTCCGGCCTCGACAAGGGCATGACGACACTCGTCATCGGCGCCATCATCGTCCTGATCGTCGCCGTGCTCAACTACTGGTTCTTCGGCACGGAAATCGGCGCAGCCGTGCGCGCGACGGGCAACAACCCGAACATGATCCGCGCTAACGGCATCAACACAGACGCCATGGTCGTGCTCGGCCTGCTGCTCTCCAACGGCCTCGTCGCCATGTCGGGCGCCCTCGTCGCGCAGAGCAACGGCTTTGCCGATGTCGGCATGGGCGTCGGCACGATCGTCATCGGCCTCGCGTCCGTCATCATCGGCGAGGTGCTCTTCGGCACGAGGAGTTTCAAGAACTGCCTGATCTCGGTCATCCTCGGCTCCATCGTCTACCGCGCCGTCATCGCTGTGGTCCTGCAGATGGGCATGCCGCCGAATGACCTCAAGCTCTTCACGGCCATCCTCGTCGCCATCGCCCTCTCGCTGCCGCTCATACAGGCGCGCTTCAATGCATTCCGGAAGGCGGTGAAGAAATAATGCTCGACATCAAGCACATCTCCAAGACCTTCAACCCCAGCACCATCACCGAGAAGCTGGCCCTGCACGACGTGAGCCTTCACCTCGACGCCGGCGACTTCGTCACCGTCATCGGCGGCAACGGCGCGGGCAAGTCCACCCTGATGAACTCCATCGCGGGCACCTATCCCGTCGATGAGGGCACGATCGAGATTGCCGGCACTGACATCACGAAATGGCCGGAGCACAAGCGCGCCAAGTTCATCGGTCGCGTCTTCCAGGACCCGATGATGGGCACGGCGGCCGGCATGATGATCGAGGAAAACCTCGCGATTGCCGCCCGCCGCGGGCGCCGTCCGACCCTGCGCTGGAGTTCTTCCGCCAAGGACCGCGATCACTTCCGCGAACTCCTGGCAGGACTCAAGCTCGGCCTCGAGGACCGACTCGAATCAAAAGTCGGCCTGCTCTCCGGCGGCCAGCGCCAGGCCCTGACCCTCTTGATGGCCACGATGGCCAAGCCGAAGCTGCTACTGCTCGACGAGCACACCGCAGCCCTCGACCCCAAGACCGCCGAGAAAGTGCTCGGACTGACCGAGACCATCGTCCGCGAACAGCAGCTCACCACCCTGATGATCACCCACAACATGCGCGACGCCCTGCGCCTCGGCAACCGCCTGATCATGATGTACAACGGGCACATCCTCTTCGACGTCAGCGGCGAAGAAAAAGCCCACCTGACCGTCAAAGACCTGCTCGCCATGTTCGAGAAAGCAGCTGGCAGCGAGCTGACAAGTGACAGCCTGCTGTTGAGTTAAGGCCTTCGCACATCCAGCAACAAAGCGCGGGGCACGGAGGGGACAAGCGGACAACGCTTCGTGACACATTTACATCCAGCAGCAAAGCGCGGGGGCATGTATTTCGGCTTCGGCGCTGCCGCTGAATGTGACCCAAGCTGCAGAGCGCACGGATGCTGTTTCGCCGCCTGCCGCGTCGTTCCGACATCGCTGTGTTGAGCAGGATATCCTCGGGCCACAGCCCTGCGGGCAATCGCTCCGCGCCTGCAGGCGAAATACATGCCCCCGCTTGCAGGCTACTCGAAACGAGCCGTAACGAGCCTTGCGGGCCCGGAGGGGATGGGCGGGCAAAAACGGAGCGTTGGCGTCCTGCGTCAAGAATCGATTTTTTTCCCACCCCGGCCCCTGTCTAAAGAGCGTCGTCCAAGCGGAGCGCGTTTAGCTCTTTAGACAGGCTTCATTGATAAGGGAAAAAAATCGATTCAGCAGGACGACTCAGCGGAGTGTTGCCCGTCCATCCCCTCCGAAGGCCCTGCACTACGTTGCTCGATGTAATCTCGATGTAATCAAAAAAGACAAAGCCAGTTCCATGCAAAACACATGCATGGATCTGGCTTTTTGTGTCGAATGGATTCAGTTGCCTCAGAGGTATTCCTCAAAGCGATTGAGGTCGAGTATCTGGAGGTTCTTGCCCGCTACCTTGAGCAGACCGTCCTTCTGCATGGCCGAGAGCTCTCTTGAGAGCGACGGCCTCGTAACGGCAAGGTAAGCCGCGAGGTACTCGCGGCTCACAGCGAGCTCGACGTGGCCTGCTGCGTCCATATTCTGGAACAGGAAACGCACGATCTTCTCGCGCAGGCTGCCACTCGCGAGCACCTTGATGCGGCCGTGCATGAAGTACGCCTTGCGCGCGAAGATGCGCATGAGATTGCGCTCGACGAGCAAGGCACTGCGCGAGAGATGCTCGCTCTGGCCGCCGATCGTGAAGAAACGGCTGCCGATCTCCAAGAGCTCCGTCTCCTTCGCCGCCTCGACATAGATGTCATAGGGCCGCTTGAGCACCTCGTAAACCTCGCCGAACATGTCGCCCGGCTCATTGACCTCCGAGATGAAGATGCGGCGGCCCGAGAACGTGTCCTTGAGGATGTGGACCTCACCGCGCAGCAGGATGTAGAGCGAATGTGGCTGGTCACCGTCGTGGAAGACGATCTCCCCCGCCGAGAATACGTGGCGCCGGACCTGGCTCGATGCCAGGAGCTCCGCGATCTCCGCGTCATCCATGCCCGTCGTCAGGTTGCTGCAGCGCAGGATGGATGCCACCGGCGCTTCTTTGTCGGACAGGCAGCTGCAGCAGGCCACCCCACCCTTTTTCCGTACTGTGCTCATCGGCTCATTCCTTGACGAGGAGTTTCTCGATCTCGACGACGTACATCGTGTGATAGTCGTCCTTGTACCACTTCTCGTCGCAGCTCTTGTCGACGAAGAACTCCGAAGCGAGCGGCTGTGCGTAGAGTTTGCGGCAGAGCATCGTCACGCGCGCTTCATCGAAGTACGTGCGGCCGTTATCGTGGCAGACCGTCAGGCCCGCCTTCTTAATCTTGTCCTCATCGCGGCCCGAGACCGTGCCGAAGTAGTTCATCATCTTGCGGTATTCCTCCGGGAAAACCGACAGCGAAAGGCCCTCTGCCTTGTCGACGAATTCCTTCGTGTAGCGCGTCGGACGGATGAAGATGTAGGCTACCGGCTTGCCCCACATGATGCCGAGGCCGCCCCACGAAGCCGTCATCGCGTTCGACTTGCCCTCGTACTCGCCCGTGATGAGCGGCCAGTCCTTGCCGATGACGCGGAACGCGCTCTCGTTGAAATCAAACGGGGATATCTCTTTTACTGCCATGATACTCTTCCTTTCTGTTACTCTGCTGCTGTCTCTATCCACATGTTATCCACAAAACGCAGGGGATATCCACAGGTTCACCATGGATATCCCCAGATTTCTGTGGATAAATCTTATTTTTTTGCGTCCTGCCCGTCTTTTGCGAGCGCATTGTCGAGCGTATGCCATGCGAGCACCGCGCATTTGACGCGGGCCGGCATGTTCGAGACATTCTGGAGCGCCAGTGCCTCGTCGAGCTCCTCGAGCTCGCTCTCGTCCGTTATCTCGCGCTTGATCATGCCGATGAACTTCTCCGCGAGCTCTCTGGCCTTCTCGACCTTCTGGCCGCGGATCAGGTCGATCATGATATCCGTCGAGGCCTGCGAGATGGCGCAGCCCACGCCCGTGAACGACGCATCCTTGACGACGCCGTTCTCGATCTGCAGCTCCAGCGTGATCTCATCGCCGCAGCTCGGGTTGTGGCCCTTGAGCGCGCATGTCGCATGAGCAAGATGATGCTTGTTCTCCGGATTGCGGCTGTGCTCGCCGATGAGCTCCGTGTAGATGTCTTCAAGCGCCATAGCCGAGGACCCCCCTTACCTTCTTGAGCGCATCGATCCAGCGGTCGATGTCCTCGCGCGTGTTGTAGAGATAGAAGCTTGCGCGGCAGCTTGCGTTCTGGCCGAGGTAGCGGTGCAGCGGCTGGGCGCAGTGATGGCCAGCGCGGATCGCGACGCCGTAGCTGTCGAGAATGCTCGCCACATCGTGCGGATGGACGTCCTTGACGTTGAAGGCGATGATGCCCGTCTTGTTGTCGCGGGTCGTATCGCAGCCGTAGAGCTCGATGTACGGCAGCTCGCGCAGCTGCGGCAGCGCATAGTCGACAAGGTCCTTCTCGATGGCCTCGATGCGGTCGAAGGTGATCGTCTCGAGGTAGTCGATGGCCGCCGTCAGGCCGGCTGCGCCGCCGACGTTCTGCGTGCCGGCCTCGAACTTGGCCGGCAGCTCTGCGTACGTCGTGTCCTGCTCCTCGACGTACTCGATCATGTCACCGCCGCGCAGGAACGGTGGCATCGCGTCGAGGATGTCGTACTTGCCGTAGAGCACGCCGATGCCCATCGGCGAGAGCATCTTGTGGCCGGAGAACGCGAAGAAGTCGCAGTCGATGTCGCGGACGTCGACCTTCATGTGTGCGACACTCTGCGAGCCGTCGACGACGGCGACAGCGCCGACGCTGTGCGCCTTCTTGACGATCTTCTTGACGTCGTTCTTGAGGCCCAGGACGTTCGAGACCTGCGTCACGGCGACGATCTTCGTCTTCTCCGTGATCTTCGTCTCGATGTCCTCCTCCGAGAGGTTGCCGTCCTTCTCGAGGTAGATGTACTTGAGCGTCGCACCCGTCGTCTTGGCGACGAACTGCCACGGCACGAGATTGCTGTGGTGCTCCGTGATGGTGATGACAATCTCATCGCCAGCCTTGACGTTGCTGAGGCCATAGCTGTAGGCAACGAGGTTCAGTGCCTCCGTCGCGTTCTTCGTGAAGATGATCTCCTCAGGACGGGCCGCGTTGATGAACTTCGCCGTGCGCACGCGCGCGTTCTCATAGATCTCCGTCGCCTTGACCGAGAGCGCATAGGCGCCGCGGTGCGGATTGGCGTTGCAGCCGCCGTAGTAGCCGCAGATGGCCTGGATGATCTGCTCCGGCTTCTGCGTCGTCGCGCCGTTATCGAGATAAGCGATCTGTTTCCCGTTCATCTTCATCTTGAGAAGCGGGAAATCTTTCAAAAATTCCTGTGCATCAGCCATTCGAAAGTCTCCTCTGCAAATACGTATCGATCTCCTCTTTGAGCGCGTCATCCGGGATGCGGTCGAGCACCGGATTGAACGACGCCTCGACGACGAGGCGCTGTGCCTCAGCAAGGTCGAGGCCGCGGCTCATGAGGTAGAAGAGTTTATCTTCGTCCATCTTGCCGACGGAAACGGCATGGTGGCCGTCCACATCGTCCTCATGCGAAAGCATGATCGGCACGCTGCGGTTGCGGACATCCGGCGAGAGCAGGACGACTTCCTCGTTCTCGCGGCCGACCGACCCCTTTGCACCCTCGAGGAAGTCGAGCGTGCCGCGGAAGATCTTCTCGCTCTTGCCGAGCAGAGCGCCGCGCACCTGCATGTTGGCGTCCGTGCGGCGGCCGCCCTGGCGGATGATGTAGTTGAGGTCGATGACGCTCTCGCCATCGCCGAAGTAGAGGCCCCAGATATCGGCCTTGGAGTCGTCGCCGGCTAGATCGACGTGGAGCTCCGTCGCCGTCTGGTGTGCGCCGGCCTCGACGACCGTGTAGGCAAAGGTTGCGCCCTTGCCGACATAGACCTTGACGCGGCAGGTGTAGAGCGCGTCGTCTGGCACGAGCTGTGCCGTGACGAGGTGGAGCTTTGCGCCCTCCTCGAGATGCACCTGCAGCTCGTACGAGCCGCCCTCGCGCTGCGTCAGTACCACTTCATCTTCCTTGCCCGCTTCGACAAGGATTTTCTGCGTTGTTACATTTTCATCGCTATCAGCCGGGATCCTGCTCTCATTGACGCCGAGCCAGCGCCAGGTACGCATGGGGATCCGGGAGAATGTCTTAAGCTCTGCCATATCAGCCCATCGTCCCTTCTAATTCAATGTTGACCAGGTTATTCATCTCGACTGCGTACTCGAGCGGCAGTTCCTTGGCAATCGGCTCGACGAAGCCGCGCACGATCATCGCGCGTGCCTCATCCTCATCGATGCCGCGAGAGGTCAGGTAGAAGATGGCCTCATCGCTGATGCGGCCAATCTTAGCCTCATGCCCGATGTCCGCCTCGTCGCCCTCGATGTCCATGACCGGCAGCGTATCGCTGCGCGACTCGTTGTCGAGCATCAGCGACTCGCAGTTGACCGAGCACTTGGCAAACGGAGCGCGGCGCGTAACCTTGACGGCACTGCGGTACGTCGCCTTGCCACCCGCCTTCGAGATGGTGCGCGTGTTGATGTTGGCCGACGTGTGCGGAGCCGCGTGGATGACGCTGGCACCCGTGTCGAGGTTCTGGCCCTTCGAGGCGAACGTGACGCCCGTGAACTCGCAGCGCGCATTCTCGCCGTGCAGGATGCTGCACGGATAGAGGCACGAGACATGTGAGCCAAAGGAGCCCGAGACCCACTCGATGATGCCGTCCTTCTCGACGAGCGCACGCTTCGTGTTAAGGTTCATCATATTGCGCGACCAGTTCTCGATGGTCGAGTAGCGCAGGCGCGCGCCCTCCTTGACGAAGAGCTCGACGCAGCCCGCGTGGAGGTTCGTGACGTTGTACTTCGGCGCGGAGCAGCCCTCGATGAAGTGCAGGCTCGCGTTCTTCTCGACGATGATCAGCGTGTGCTCGAACTGGCCGGCACCCGCCGCGTTGAGGCGGAAGTACGACTGCAGCGGGATCTCGACGTGGACGCCTTCCGGCACGTAGACGAAGGAGCCGCCGGACCAGACAGCGCCGTGCAGCGCCGCGAACTTGTGGTCCTTCGGCGGCACGAGCGTCATGAAGTACTCCTTGACGACGTCCTCGTGCTCGCGGATAGCCGTCTCCATGTCCGTGTAGATGACGCCCTGCTTGACGAGGTCTTCCTGGATGCTGTGGTAGACGACTTCCGAGTCGTACTGCGCGCCGACACCGGCGAGGCTCTGCTTCTGCTCGGCCTCCGGGATGCCGAGGCGGTCGAATGTGTTCTTGATGTCCGTCGGCACTTCCTGCCAGTTACCCGTCATCTTGGCATCCGGCTGGACGTAGGTGACGATGTCATCCATGTTGAGCTCCGAGATGTCCGGGCCCCAGGTCGGCAGCGCCAGCGAGTTGTAGACCTCAAGGGACTTGAGGCGGAAGTCGAGCATCCACTGCGGGTCGTGCTTGCGCTTCGAGATGTCGCGGATGATCTCCTCCGTCAGGCCGCTCTGCGTCTTGTAGACCGAGTGGTCGGCGTCCTTGATATCGTAGAGCGTACGCTCGATGTCCTCGACGTACGTCTTCTTTTTCGGTGTGAATTTTTCTTCAGCCATGGCGCGCCTCACTTTTCTGCCTTGGCGTCGAGGATGTGCGTGAAGCCGCGGCGGTTGATGTCATCGATGAGCTCCGGGCCGCCCTCTTCGACAATCTCACCGTTGATGAGGACGTGTACCTTGTCGACCTTGAGCTTCTCGAGGATGCGCGTGTTGTGCGTGATGATCAGGCAGCTGTTGTCCTCGTTGTGGAACTTCGCGACGCCTTCCGAGACGATCTGCACGGCGTCGACATCGAGGCCCGAGTCCGTCTCATCGAGCAGCGCGAGCTTCGGGTTGAGCATCAGGAGCTGCAGGATCTCATTGCGCTTCTTCTCACCGCCCGAGAAGCCGACATTCATGTAGCGCTCTGCGTACTCCGGCTTCATCTTGAGCTCTTCCATCGTCGCCTTGAGCTGGCGGCGGAACGGCACGATCTTGACGCGCTCACCAGAGACGGCCTGCTTTGCCGTGCGGATCATGTTCTCGACCGTGATGCCCGGGATCTCCTCCGGCGTCTGGAACGAGAGGAACAGGCCCTTGCGCGCGCGCTCGAACGTCTTGAGCTCTGTGATGTCCTCACCCTCGAACGACACCGTGCCGGACGTGACCTCGTACTTCGGATGGCCCATGATGATGTTCATCAGCGTCGATTTGCCAGAGCCATTCGGTCCGAGAATGACGTGTACTTCGCCCTTGTCTACCGACAGACTCAGGCCCTTGAGGATTTCCTTGCCTTCGACACCAGCGTGGAGATCCTTGATTTCCAAAAGATTCTCAGCCATATATAAAACTCTCCTTTAAGACTTAAGATATGCGCTCGGATTTGTAATCCTTACAAAAATACTCGGGATTGATGATTTCATTGTATGGCCTGAACACGAAAAAGTCAATAGCAATAGCGTTCTTCTATAAGTTTCATCTATGAATCCGCCTTTTTTCATAAAAAAAGAGCCTCCCAAAGGGAAGCTTCTCCATATTTCATCAATTCAGGAAGTCGAAGTGGCGCGTCAGCGAGGCGGCGATGCCGTCCTCGTTGTTCGAGAGCGTGATCTCGTCGGCCATCTCCTTTAGCTCAGGGCAGGCATTGCCCATCGCGACGCCGTGGCCGGCGAAGTCGAGCATGCTCATGTCATTCTGCGCATCGCCGAAGGCCATGACCTCTGCGCGCGCGATGCCTAAGCGCTCACAGACAATCGCGAGCGATGTCGACTTGCTGACGCCCTTGACCGTCGCCTCGTAGAACCACGGGGCCGACTGGACGAAGGAGAGCTCATCTTCGAAGCCGCGGCGGATGTCTGCAAGGCGCGGCACGAGGATCTCGTTCGGCGCAGCCGTCAGGATCTTGACGGGCAAAAAGCCGCGCGCCTCGACGGCATCGGCGATGTTCTCGACAATCTCGACCTTGAGGTTATTGTTGCGGCTCTCATCCTGGACCTTGTGGCGGCGCGCGTCCGTCGTGAAGATGGACTCGCCATCGTCGACGATCGGCGAGAGCTCTGGATACGCCTCGAGATGGCGCAGGAAGCGCAGCGCCGTCGCGCGGTCGATGGCCTGGTCAAAGAGGACCTCCCCCGTCGTCGCATCCTGGATGCGGCCGCCGTTATACGAGAGCAGCAGGCCGTGGTAGTCCTTGAGGTCGAGGGCCTGCGCCTCGCGCGCGAGCCCCGGCGCCTGACGGCCGGAGGCTAGCACGACCGTCACACCGTGCTGCTGGACCGAGAGCAGTGCCTCTCTCGTCTTCTCCGTGATCTTCTTCTCATCGTTGTTGAGCGTGCCATCGAGATCGAGGGCAATCATCTTATACATCGCGCGTGTCCATCCTTTCGCTGCTCATCACCGTTCATCGCTGCTCTGCAACATTCCTGCATTTCTGCAATCGCGAATAGTATAGCAGAAATCCCCGCACTGAGCAATCCAGGAAGCGTACGAGCAGGAAAAAAGCACCTGCACCTAGAATATTGGAATTTAAAGATTGCTGCAAAGAATCAAAAAGAAACAACAGAGGAAGTCGATATCATGGTAACCATCAAACAGATTGCCGAACTCTGCGGCGTCTCACGCGGCACGGTCGACCGCGTGCTCAACGGGCGCGGCAAGGTCAAACCCGAAAAGGCAAAACTCGTCCTCGACATGGCCGCCAAGCTCCACTATCACCCGAATCCAGCAGGCAAGGCCCTCGCCGCCCGCAAGAAGCACCCGACCGTCGGGGTTCTGCTGCTCTCCGAGGGCGTCCACTTCTTTGACGACGTACTGTCTGCCATGCACCACATGGCGGACAAATACGATTCCTACGGCCTTAAGGTCATCTGGCGCAGCATGCGCGGGTTCGACCTCGACAAACAGTGCGCCATCATCGACGAACTGCGCGAGCAGGGCATCAACGCTCTGATCATCGACCCACTCAACCACCCGCGCATCATCCAGAAAATCGACGAATGCGTCGCCGACAAGATCTTCGTCGTCACGCTCAACAACGATATCGAGGCATCCCATCGCCAGTGCTACGTCGGGCCGAATTATCCCAATGGCGGCAAGACAGCCGCCGCACTGCTCTGCATGATCCATCCGCAGCCGCTCCACACGGGCGTGCTGCTAGGCTCCCTGCAGATGCTCGGCCATCGCCAACGCCTAGACGGCTTCCTCGAGACCATGCAGGAGCACCCCGATTTCCACTTCTGCGGCGTCGAGGAGTGTGAGGATGATGACATGATTGCCTACGAGAAGGTTCGCCAGCTGCTGCTCGACCATCCCGAGCTCAACTCCATCTTCATCATCTCGGCCGGCGCCTACGGCGCCGCCCGCGCCGTCCTCGCCGCAGGGCGCAAGGACATCACGATGATGGTCTTCGACACGATCCCGACGACAATCGAGATGATGAAGAAGGGCGTCATCCAGGCTGCCCTCTATCAGCACCCGCACCAGCAGGGCCAGCGCGCCATGCAGGTCGTCTTCGACTACCTCGTCAATGGCATCGCACCGGAACACGACAAGTACATCATGCGCAATGAGATCCGCATCCTGCAGAATGTAGAATAATGGTAGCGCGATAAAAAGAAGGCTCCCGTTCCTGAGATTGGAACGAGAGCCTTCTTTTGTGTAGGTGTATGGATATAGGAGCAATCAGCAGATCTCGACGAGGTTCATGCCGAGCATCGTGCCGAGATCATGGATCTGCTCTTCTGTGATACGGAAGGACAGGACCGTGTGATGGCCGCCGCCAGCGTGGATCCAAGCCGTAGCGCCCTTCTTGAGGCCGACTTTCGGCGTCCAGAGCTGCTTAGCGACCGGCAGATGCGGCGTCTCCGCCTCAGCCTTGCGGCAATCGACCGGATAGCTGATGAGGCGGAAGCCATCGCGGAAGTCAGCGACCGTGCAGTCGATGCCTTCGCCGTCAGCGCCCGTGAAGACGAGGCGGGCCGGGTCATCCTTGCCGCCGATGTCGAGCGGATGGACTTCGACGCGCGGCTTGTCGCTGGCAATCGTCGGGTCAACCTCGAGCATGTGAGCGCCGAGGATAGCTTCATGGCCCTTGCGCAGGTCGAGCGTGTAGTCTTCCATGAAGACCGTGCGGTCATTGTGTGCCATGATCTTTAAAAGGCGCGTCAGTGCCGACGTCTTCCAGTCGCCCTCTGCACCGAAGCCGTACCCGTCGCGCATCAAGAGCTGAGCAGCGAGGCCCGGCAGCTGCTTGAGGCCCTTGAGGTCCTCGAAGTTCGTCGAGAAGGCCGTGTAGCCCTTGTCATCGAGGAACTTCTTGATGCCGAGGTACTCGCGCAGCTGATAGCGGACTGAGCTCTCGAATTTCTCTGGGCTGTTCTCCTGCGGGTTGAACGTGTAGAGTTCCTGCAGTTTCTTGTACTCTGCATCGATGTCTGCCTCGCTGACGGCATCGACGACTTCGACGAGGTCGCCGACCGGCCAGTAGTCGACCGTCCAGCCGAGCTGGATCTGCGCCTGGACCTTATCGCCCTCCGTGACGGCTACATTGCGCATCGTATCGCCGAAGCGGCAGACCTTGATGTGGAAGCTCTCGTTGTAGGCAACGGCGACATCTTCCCACGAAGCGATCTCATCCTGGACTTCTTCATCGCCCCACCAGCCGTAGACGACCTTGTTGTTGAGGCCGAGGCGAGCGTTGAGATAACCGTACTCGCGGTCGCCGTGTGCGCTCTGGTTGAGGTTCATGTAGTCGAAGTCGATCGTGTCATACGGGATCTTGTTGAGGTACTGCGTCGCAAGGTGCAGCAGCGGCTTCTGCAGGAGCTTCGTGCCGCGGATCCAGTTCTTCGCCGGGGAGAAGGTGTGCATCCAGGTGATGACGCCTGCGACGTCGTCATTGTAGTTGACATCCTTCATGAACTGCGTAATGCCGTCAGCCGTCGTCATGACGCCCTTGAACTCGATCGGGTACGGGAGCTTGCCACTCTCATTGAGCTTCTTGACGATGTCTTCCGCATCGCGGGCAACGTTTTTGAGCTGCTCCTCACCATAGAGGAACTGGGAACCAGCGACAAACCAGAACTTGTAATCGTGCGTGAGTTTCAACATGATGTTACTTCCCTTCTACTTCTATGCTTCCTCCTGCGGCAAGCCGCAGGAGACTTAGTCTTGATTTCCTCCTGCGGTGTGCCGCAGGAGGCTGCCCTTACTTGTGCGTGACACCGCTCTTCGACTTGGCGTTGTTCTGGCCATAGTAGGCGTTTGCGCCGTGCTTGCGGTAGTAATGCTTGTCGAGCAGGAACTGCGGCACGCGGATGTCCGCGCGCGTGAGCTGCAGGGCATGGTAATTCATCTCGGCGACGACCTCGAGGATCTTCGCGTTCTCGACGGCCTTCTTGGGGCTCGGGCCCCAGGTGAACGGGCCGTGCTGCTTGACGAGGACGGCTGGCACAGCATCCGGGTCGATGCCGTACTCCTTGAACGTGCGGACGATGACCTTGCCCGTGTTCTCCTCGTAAGCCTCCTCGATTTCCTGCTTCGTCAGGGCATCCGTCACGGGGACGTCGCCGTAGAACGTATCAGCGTGCGTCGTGCCGAGCGCTTCGATTGGCACACCAGCTTCTGCAAAGGAGACGGCCCATTTCGAATGCGTGTGGACAACGGCCTTGATATTCGGGAAGGCCTTGTAGAGCACGAGATGCGTCATCGTATCGCTCGACGGGTTCATATCACCCTCGACGACGTGGCCCTCAAGGTCGACGACGACCATATCCGAGGGCTTGAGGTCCTCGTACGGCACGCCCGACGGCTTGATGACGAAGAGGTTCTTCTCGCGGTCGATGCCCGAGACATTGCCCCAAGTGAACGTGACGATGCCGAGCTTCGGCAGCATCATGTTGGCTTCATAAACTTCCTGTTTGAGTTCTTCTAACATTGGTAGGATGGTCCTTTCGTAAAGAATGCTCAGGCGTCGGCATGGTCGGCTATGAGCTCGCCAGCCTTGCGCTCGACCTCGAGGCCTTCCTTGTAGGCGGCGATGAACTTCTGGCAGCCGAGGCGGCCGGCTTCCGTCGGCAGCAGCGTCGAGCTCTCTGGATTGTGGAAGACATCGTCATCGAGGAAGTCTGCCAGCGCCTTGCTGCTGTGCCACTTGGCAAAGACGGCGAGTACGGCCATGCCCCACGGGCCACCTTCACCAGCCGTCTCCATGACAGTGATCGGCAGGCCGAGGCAATCCGCGAGGACCTGCTGCCCGATGACCGGCGTCTTGAAGAGACCGCCCTGCGCGATCATGACATCCGTCTGGACGCCCTCTTCCTTGACGAGGATGTCCATGCCGATCTTGAGTGGAGCGAAGCAGCCGTAGAGCTGCGCGAGCATGAAGTTCGCGAGGTTCATGTGGCTGTGCGGCGTGCGCACGAAGAGAGGACGGCCCGTCTCGACCTTCGTGATGTTCTCGCCCGACAGGCAGCTGTAATTGAGCAGGCCGCCCGCATCGCGGTTTGCGCGCTGCGACACTTCAAACAGCGTCCGGTAAAGCTTGGCTGGCGTCTGGCCGTGGCCGATGAGCTCTGCGAACTCGCCGAACATGCCGATCCAGGCATTGAGGTCGCTCGAGCAGTTGTTGGCATGGACCATGGCCACCGGCGCACCGTCCGGCGTCGTCACAACATCGATGTCGCGGTGCACTTCCTTGAGCGGTGCGTCGAGGACGTTCATCGAGAACGCCGACGTGCCGACCGAGATGTTGCCCGTGCGCTTGCGGACGGCGTTCGTCGAGACCATGCCCGTGCCGGCATCGCCCTCAGGCGGCGCCATGAGCGCGCCCGGCTGCAGCTTGCCCGTCGGGTCGAGCAGCCATGCACCCTCCTTCGTGAGCTGGCCGCCGGAGTGGCCTGCACGCAGCGGCTGCGGCAGGATTTCCTGCAGTTTCCAGGGATAGGCCTTGACCGCATCAAGGCTCTCGAACTTCTCGAGCATCGCCGCGTCGTAGAGGCCCGTCTTCTCATCAATCGGGAACATGCCCGAAGCATCGCCGATGCCGAGGACTTTCTCGCCGCTAAGCTGCCAGTGTACATAGCCGGCCAGCGTCGTCAAAAAAGCAATGTCCTTGACGTGATCTTCTTTATTGAGGATGGCTTGATAGAGGTGCGCGATGCTCCAGCGCTGCGGGATGTTGAAGCCGAAGAGCTCCGTGAGCTGATCTGCTGCCTCGCCCGTGATGTTATTGCGCCAGGTCCGGAACGGTGCGAGCTGCTTGCCGTCCTTGTCGAACGGCAGGTAGCCGTGCATCATCGCGCTGACGCCGATGGAGCCGATGGTCTTGAGCTCCACATGGTAGCGGCTCTGCACATCGGCCGTCAGGCTGTGGAACGCATCCTCGATGCCGAGCCAGACCGTCGCAAGGTCGTACGTCCAGATGCCGTTCTCCAGCTGGTTCTCCCAGCCGTAGCTCGTCGAGGCCAGCGTCTCGCAAGCTTCATTGACCAGCACCATCTTGATGTTCGTCGAACCGAGCTCGAGGCCGAGGGCCGTGCGGCCCGCCTCAATCGCTGCGGCATTTTTCTTTAAGTCCATGGTAAACCTTCCCTTTGCAATACCCTTACCTGATATCTATATGCGATCAGGCATTGTGCATCGATGCATTTGCGGATTTCTTCGTGCCAGCGGCCTCGATTTCCTCGAGCGTATGGCCGCGCGTCTCCGGCACGCAGTTGCGGATGAAGCAGACACCGAGCAGGCAGATGACGCCGAAGATAGCGAAGACTGCAGCCTGAGAGAACGAAGCCGTCATGATTGGGAACAGCAGGCCGACGAGGAAGGAGCCGATCCAGTTGAACGAGGATGCAAGGCCCGAAGCGCGGCCGCGGATGGCCAGCGGGAAGATCTCGCCGACGATGACCCAGGTGAGCGGTGCCCACGTGAAGGAATAGAATGCAACGTAGATGCAGAGGAAGAAGACAATCATCATCGGGTCAGCATCCGGGATGATGCTGTTGATGACAGCCGGCAGGATGAACGAGAGGCCCATGATCGTTCCGCCAACCGTCAGCAGCGTGCGGCGGTTGAACTTATCTGCGATGACGAGGAAGATCAGCGAGCCGAGGACGAGCAGGATGCCCTGGATGATCGGCCACATGAGCTGCGAGCTGGCAGCCTGTCCCGTCGCCTTCTCGACGATCAGCGGGATGTAGTAGAAGATTGCATTTGCACCCTGGAACTGCTGGAAGGCTGCAACGCCGACACCAGCCGTCACGAGGTAGCGGTACTTGTCCGAAAGAAGCGTGGCAAACGTCGTCTTGCTCTGAGCCTGTGCTTCGCTTGCTGCCGTGTTCTGGATGTCAGCGAGCTCTGCTTCGACTTCCTTGTCATTCTTGCGGATGTAACCGAGCACACGGCGTGCCTGATCGACAAAACCGTGGTTGACGAGGAAACGCGGGGATTCCGGCAGGCGCAGGACGCCGAGGAAGAGGATGATGGCCGGCACGGCAGCGAGGCCGAGCATCAGGCGCCATGCCATCGTCTCCGGCAGGTCCTTGAGCAGGAAGTCGACGATGTACGAGAGCAGCATGCCCGAGACAATCATCGTCTGGTTGATGCCCGAGAGGCGGCCGCGCAGATGAGCCGGTGCCATTTCCGACATGTAAGCCGGGACGAGGGCCGAAGCCGCGCCGACGGCGAGGCCCAGGAGGATGCGGACGCCGATGAGATAATACTGGCCGTTGTGCGGAGCGATACCAGAGAGGATCGAGCCGACAACGAAGATGAGTGCGGAGATGAGAATCATCTTGCGGCGGCCGAGGCGGTCAGAGAGCTGACCGGCGAGTGCGCCGCCAAAGATAGCGCCGAACATGACGGCCGATGTGATCCAGCCGATGATGCTCGCATTGCCCTGCAGGTTCCAATCGTTCTGCAGGAACGGCAGGGCTCCTGTCATGACGCCGATATCATAACCGAAGAGGATGCCGCCGAAGGATCCGAAGAAGTAAATGAATGCACTGGAGATTTTCTTCTCTGGCGCATTGCCTGTGCTTGTTACCATTTCTTTTCTCTCCTTTGTTCGAGTTCCAATACTTTGCTCATTTGTGTTCGAGCACATTTCATGGTTTAAATATAGCACCATGCTCCCGGTTTGTCAATCTATTTTTATTGTTTTCTATTTCTCATCGACTTATATAAATACACAGTATTTTCTGACTTTTATGCAGAGCAAAAAAACAGGGTGCATCACTCGATGCACCCTGCTCCAATCAAACTATATCTCAGAAGATATCCTTGGCGATGACGATTGTCTCGTCGCGGTTCGGGCCGACGGAGACGATGCCGAGACCGATGCCCGTGACCTCTGCCATGCGCGTGAGGTACTTCTTGGCATTCTCCGGCAGGTCTTCGTACTTGCGGATCTTGCTGATATCGCACTTCCAGCCCGGGAACGTCTCATAGACCGGCTCGACTTCCGCGAGGACCTTGAGGCTGGCCGGAATCTCGTTGAGGATCTCGCCCTTGTATTTGTAGGCGACGCACATCTTGATCTCGTCGAAGCTGTCGAGGATGTCGAGGCGCGTGACGGCCATGTAGTCGATGCCCGAGAGGATGCCGGCATAGCGGACGACGCAAGCATCGAGCCAGCCCGTGCGGCGCGGACGGCCCGTGACGACGCCGTACTCGTGGCCGACTTCACGCAGTTTGTCGCCCGTCTCGTTGAGCTGTTCCGTCGGGAACGGGCCCTCGCCTACGCGCGTGCAATAAGCCTTGACGATGCCGACGACCTTGTCGATCTTCTGCGGAGCCACGCCGGCGCCGATGGCAACGCCGCCCGAGATCGGGTGCGAGGCCGTGACGTACGGATACGTGCCGTAGTCGATGTCGAGCATCGTGGCCTGTGCGCCCTCGAAGAGAATCTTGCGGCCGGCCTTGATCTCCTCGTCGAGCAGGGCGATCGTGTCGCAGACATACGGGCGCAGGCGGTCCGCATAGCCGTTGTACTCCTCGAGGATCTCTTCATAGTCGAGCGGCTCATGGTCGTAGAGCAGCTTGAGCTCGCGGTTCTTGATGGCGAGGTTTTCCTTGAGGCGCTTTGCAAACTCTTCTTTGTCGATGAAGTCGCAGACGCGGATGCCGATGCGGTTGTCGCGGTCGACATAGCACGGGCCGATGCCGTTGTGCGTCGTGCCGACCTTGTTCTTGCCGCGCGCCTCATCGGCGAGCTGGTCCATCAGGCAGTGATACGGCAGGACGAGCTGGGCGCGGTTGCTGATGCGGATGCCAGAAAGGTCGATGCCGCGCTCTGCGAGGTTGTCCATCTCCTGCAGCATGACCTTCGGGTTGAAGGCGACACCGTTGCCGATGACGCAGTGCGAACCCTTAAAGAGGATCCCCGACGGCATCAGGCGCAGCTTATAGTCTACACCATCGACGACAACGGTATGGCCGGCATTGCTGCCGCCCTGGAAGCGCACGACTGTCTCAGCCTGCTGAGCGAGATAGTCGACAATCTTGCCCTTGCCCTCATCGCCCCACTGGGTGCCCGTTACTACTACTGTTGACATAATGGTCTCTCCTTTATGATGCATGTTGGACCATCTACTGCGATGCTCCACAAACATAGAAAAGCCTTCTCCCCGCAGGGAGAAGAGGCTTTCATTCACTTATTGGATTCTCAGAGGCCGAAGCGCTCGAAGATCATATCGACATGGCGCAGGAAGTACTTGTAGTCGAAGCAGTCATCGATCTCTTCCTTCGTCAGGTACTTCGTGATATCCGGGTCGTTCTCGACGCTCGTGCGGAAGTCCTGGCCTTCCATCCAGCGCTTCATGGCGTTGCGCTGTACCCACTTGTAGGCATCCTCGCGCAGCACGCCCTTGTCGACGACCGACAGCAGGATGCGCTGGCTGTAGATCAGGCCGCCCGTGCGGTTCATATCGTGGAGCATCTTGTCCGGATAGACGAGCAGCTTGTCGATGATGTCCGTGAGCTTCTGCGTGCAGTAGTCGAGGTTGATCGACGAATCCGGCAGAATGACGCGCTCGACGGACGAATGGGAGATATCGCGCTCATGCCAGAGCGTGATGTCCTCGAGAGCAGCGACGGCATTGCCGCGGTTCAGGCGGGCCATGCCAGAGATGCGCTCGCAGTTGATCGGGTTGCGCTTATGCGGCATCGCCGAAGAGCCCTTCTGGCCCGGGGAGAAGTACTCCTCTGCCTCGCGGATATCCGTGCGCTGCAGGTTGCGGACTTCCGTCGCAATCTTCTCGAGCGTCGAGGAGCAGATTGCGATCGACGTGACGAACTCAGCATGGCGGTCACGCTGGATGACCTGCGTAGCAAGGCGCACCGGCGTCAGGCCGAGCTTCTTGCCGACCATCTGCTCGATCTTCGGGTCGATGTTCGAGTACGTGCCGACAGCGCCCGAGAGCTTGCAGACCGAGACGATCTTCTTCGCATGCTCCATGCGCTCGATGTCGCGCTCGATCTCAGCGCTCCAGAGCAGGAGCTTGAGGCCGAACGTCATCGGCTCAGCATGGATGCCATGCGTGCGGCCGATGCACGGCGTATGCTTGAATTCCTTCGCGCGGCGGCGCAGGACTTCGCGGAACTTCTTGAGGTCATCGAGGATGATCGTGCAGGCATCGCGCATCATCATGCAGTATGCCGTATCCTTGACATCCGAAGACGTCAGGCCCTTGTGGATGTATTTGGAGTCATCACCAACATTCTCGGCAACGTTCGTCAGGAACGCGATGATGTCGTGATGCGTGACTGACTCGATCTCATGGATGCGGTTGACATCGAATTTTGCTTTCGCGCGAATGTTCTTGGCAGCCTCTTTCGGGATCTCTCCGAGTTCGGCCATGGCATCGCAGGCAGCCATCTCGACATTTAGAATCTGCTGCCACTCGTTCTCGATAGACCAGAGATGGCCCATTTCCGGCTTAGTATAACGCTCGATCATTTAGTGATTTCCTCCTCAATTTCCTGGCGGCGTCTCTGCACCGCGGAAGTGAAAACACGACGAAAAAACTCAAATTGACTCCCCGACCGCCTATCATGGCGTCTTACTTCCGGAAAATCTCGTTTTGAGTTTGGAGAAGTTACCGATATTCCCTTATCTATCATATCATCTTGCGGGCCCCAGTGTCAATGTGTCCACCCCTTTCCTACATTAATAGCAAAAGAATAGGAAAAGCCGCAAGCACGCAGCCGAGAAATTGCCGCACAAACGAAAAAGCCGTGCGCAGAGCGCACGGCACGATGTCAATCTGGTGCTCGCTGAGGGATTCGAACCCCCGACCCCCTCCATGTGACGGAGATGCTCTAGCCAACTGAGCTAAGCGAGCAAACAAAAAAGGTTTCGCCGTTCGACGAAACCTCATCTTTCTAAATGGTGGGGTTAACAGAATTCGAATCTGTGACCTCCTCGATGTCAACGAGACACTCTAACCAACTGAGCTATAACCCCATGTCTTAACGACAAGATTTATTATAAAGGAGTCCCCCAGAAATGTCAACAGGGGAATTCAAATTTCTTGAAAAAATTTTTGACTCCCTCCATCCGTGGTATAATAGTCAATAGGATACATCAACTGTTTTGGGGGATTTTATTATGAAAGACTTACTCGACGTCCACATGCACACGCTGGCCAGTGGCCATGCCTACAACACGATTCGCGAGATGATTGCGGCGGGCAGCAAGAAGGGCCTCGCACTCGTTGGCATCGCTGACCATGCACCGGCCATGCCGGGCTCGACGCACCGCTTCTACTTCGAGAACCTGCGCATCTTCGACCGCAAGGTCTACGGCGATGAAGCCGGCGTTGAGCTCCTCATGGGTGTGGAACTCAACATCCTGAACACGACGGGCAAGGTCGACCTCGAAGAGAAGGGCCTGCGCTCCGTCGACTACGCCATCGCGAGCCTACACGACCCCTGCATCAATCCGGGCACGGCACTCGACAACACGACAGCCATCATGAGCGCCATGTGGATTCCACAGGTCAAGATCATCGGCCATCCGGACAACCCGGTCTTCCCAGTTGACTTCGACCAGATTGCCAAGGCCGCTGCAGAGCGCCACGTCCTGCTCGAGTGCAACAACAGCTCCTACCGCCCGGGCGGCAGCCGCGCCGGCTCGCGCGACCTCGCCAAGAAGATGCTGCAGGCCTGCAAGAAGTACGGCACGCACGTCATCATGGGCAGCGATGCACACATCGACCTCGATGTCGGCAACCACGCACTCTCGGAAGAGGTCATCCGTGAGGCCGATTTCCCGGAAGAGCTCGTCATCAACAGCTCGCCGGAGAAATTCAAGGAGTGGATCCGCGCCTGACGCCCACTTCCCAATATATTTTGCTGCAGAGAGCCTCTGTCGTATTGACGGAGGCTTTTTCCTTACTTATAATAATAGAGTTTAGTAAAGTTGTAAATCTTAAGGAAGAAAAAGAAAAGGGAATGGTAACTTATGAACTTATTCCGCACCAAAAGCATCGAGCAGATGCGTGAGACGGCGGCCCACTCGGGCATGGCCAAGACGCTTGGCGCCGTCGATCTCATCCTGCTCGGCATCGGCTGTGTCATCGGCACCGGCATCTTCGTCCTGACGGGCGTCGCTGCCGCGAAGTACGCGGGCCCGGCTGTCACGATCTCCTTCATGATCTCCGGCCTCGCCTGCGCGCTCGCGGGCCTCGCCTACGCGGAATTCTCCTCCATCGTGCCGGCGTCGGGCAGTGCCTACACCTACACCTACGCCTCGCTCGGCGAGTTCATCGCCTTCATCGTCGGCTGGAACCTCATCCTCGAGTACACGGTCACCGCGAGCGCCGTCGCCTCGGGCTGGTCCGGCTACGTCACGGGCCTGCTGCTCTCGGCCGGCATCGACCCGGGCCACGCGCTCACGCATGTGCCGGCAGACGGCGGCATCATCAACATCCCCGCCATCTTCATCACGCTCCTGCTCTCCGTCCTGCTGATCCGCGGCACGCAAGAGAGCACGAAGCTCAACCGCATCCTCGTCGGTGTCAAGCTCACGGCCATCGCCATCTTCCTGCTGCTGGCCATCCCGCACGTCGACACGATGAACTGGGAGCCCTTCATGCCGTTCGGCGTCTCGGGCATCTTCGGCGGCGCCGCCATCGTCTTCTTTGCCTACATCGGCTTCGACGCCGTCGCGACGAGCGCCGAAGAGTGCAAGAACCCCTCGCATGACCTGCCGATTGGCATCATCGGCTCGCTCGTCATCTGCACGGCCCTCTACGTCGTCGTCGCCGGTGTGCTGACGGGTATCGTGCCCTACACCGAACTCAACAACCCGGAGCCAGTGGCCTTTGCTCTGCGCTACATCGGCTACAACCTCGGCTCAGCTCTCGTCGGCGTCGGCGCCATCGCCGGCATCACGACGGTCCTGCTCGTGCTGCTTTACGGTCAGGCCCGCATCTTCTTCGCGATGAGCCGCGACGGCATGGTCCCGGCCCGCGTCTGCAAGATCCACAAGCGCTACCACACGCCGTACATCGTCACCGTCATGGGCGGCATCTTCGTCTCGATCATCGCGGGCTTCGTCCCCATTGGCATCATCGCCGAGATGGCCAATATCGGCACGCTCTCGGCCTTCCTGATTGCCGCCATCGGCGTTCTCGTCCTGCGCATCACGAAGCCGGAGGTGCCGCGCACCTTCCGCTGCCCGTTCGTCTGGCTCATCGCGCCGCTCGCTGTCCTGACCTGCGGCTACCTCATGTATCACCTGCCCTGGGAGACCTGGGTCCGCTTCATCGTCTGGTGTACGTTCGGCTGCCTCGTCTATTTCGGCTACAGCTACCAGCACAGCGCTCTCGCACACCCGCACGACGGGGAAGAGGACTGAAATCACGAGCTGGCAACATTATGCTTTGACAAAGTTTATGACCTGGTATAAAATTAGGGCTATGATAAAGAGGAATTGTCCTGTGCGATGAGGGCCTCTCCGCACTTGCGGTCTTGAGGCTCTCAGGAAGGAATAGGGTATAGAATGTTTGTACATGAACTGATCTATCAGGGGAAGCCAGACTCCCTCGCCATCGTCGATCACGAGCGCCGCATCACCTACCGCGAGCTGCAGCAGCACGTCGCCGCCTGCCGTGACCGCCTCTACGCCGCCGGTGTGCGCGTCGGCGACCGCGTCAGCATCTTCTCCCGCAACAGTGCGGACTACGTCTACGCCTACATGGCCATCGTCTCGCTCGGCGCCATCGCCGTGCCAATCAACTTCCAGCTCAGCAGCCGTGAGATTGCCTACATCATCAAGGACTCCGGCTCGCGCCACATCCTGACATACCAGCCGCTGAACCTCGTCGACGCGCTCTCCACCCTGCGCTGCGACATGCGCGTGACACAGCACGACATCCGCCAGATGGGCAAGAAAGACGAGAGTCTGCCGGCTGCTCCGACCTTGCCACCGACCTTCGATGAGCAGAACCCCTGCGTCATCATCTACACGTCCGGCACGACGGGCTCGCCGAAGGGCGCCGTCCTCTCGCACCGCAACCTCATCACGAACGCCGACCAGATGAGCATCATGGGCTGCAAGGCAGAGCACCACGTGCTCTGCGTGCTGCCGATGTACCACTGCTTCGGCTGGACCTGTTCCGTGCTCTACCCGCTCTACTGCGGCGCCGAAGTCGTCATTCTCGACTCCTTCACACCAAAAGAGACCATCAGCGTCATCCGCGAGGAGAAAATCAACGACCTCTACATCGTGCCGTCAATCTGCAGCCTGTTGACGAAGCTCGCGAGCAAGGAAGACATGGCCTCCCTGCGCCTCGTCGTCTCGGGCGGCACGACACTGCCGCTGCAGATCGAGCAGGACTTCATGAACAAGTTCGGCGTCGACATCTGCGAAGGCTACGGCCTCTCCGAGACCTCGCCAGTTGTCACGATGAACCCGCCTGAGAAGCCGAAAGTCGGCTCCTGCGGCCCCGTCGTGCCGGGCATCGCCTGGAAGCTCATTGACGCCGACGGCAAGGAAGTCCCCAAAGGTGAGGCCGGCGAGTTCATCGTCAAGGGCGACAATATCATGCTCGGCTACTGGAACCTGCCCGACGCGACGAAGAACGCGCTGCGCGGCGGCTGGCTCCACACGGGCGACGTCGCCCGCGCCGACGAAGAAGGTTACATCTACATTGTCGACCGCCTCAAGGACATGATCATCAGCATGGGCGAGAACATCTACCCGCGCGAAGTCGAAGAGCTCATCTATCAGTTCCCGGGCATCAGCGAAGCCGCCGTCGTCGGCATCGACGACAAGCTGCGCGGCCAGGCCGGCGCCTGCTTCTACAGCCTGCACGAGGGTGCCTCCATCAACATCCGCGAGCTCAAGAAATTCCTGCAGGCCAACCTCGCGCTCTACAAAATCCCGCGCGAGTTCCACGAACTCCAGTCCCTGCCGCGCACCTCGACCGGCAAGATTGCCAAGCGCCAGATTCTCAAGGATTTCCTTGCAAAGAAGAACGCCAAATAATCGCATATAGCAAAAACCGGAAGGTCTCTCATCCGAGAAACCTTCCGGTTTTTATTTTTATCTTGTTTGCGCTTTACTTGCGGTTCGCATCAGCAGGCTTGTTGACGCGGACGCGCTCGATTGACGGCGTGCCGTCCTTGTGGCGCGCGACGACATCGATGCGGATGCGCTCGAGCTCCGGCTCGAACTCCTGTACGAGGCGGTCGCTGAGCTCCCTGCCCGCCATCATCTGGCGGTAGACGATCGTCGCGAATTCGTAACGCGTCATCATGCGGTCGCCCTTGAACTCACCATCCGGATACCCGTCGAGCAGTCCATTGCCTGCGAGCTCCGAGATTTCCTTGTAAGCCCAGTGGTTTTTGGGCATATCCGGGAAGAGCTTCGTCTTCGCCGGGTCAAGCTGCTTGCCAGCTGCGACATCGACAAGCGCACTGCGCAGGTCCTCGACCTCTTTGCGCAGGTCCTTGATCTCCTTGGCCATGGCCACACGGCTGTTCGAGACGTGGTTGCCCTGGCCAAACTTGAAGCTGATGCCCGCATTGACCATGTTCTCGCCGCCGCCGACTGTGCCGCCGACCGAGAATGTCGTATCCTCATTCGGCTTGTAGAACGCACCGACAGCCGCCGCATTCGCGCCGCGGTAATTGCCGTAGCCCACAGCGAAGTCCCACTTGTCATCCGGGTCGAAATCCTGCGGATGCAGGGCCGCCAGAGCTGCCGCGCCAGCGCCGACGCGATCCACGCGGCGGTCCACCTGATTGATGGCCCCACCGAGCGCCCCAACACTCTTCTTGAGCTGCGAGACATTGACTGCATCGCCGTCCGCCGCGCCAGGAGCCACATCATGAATCTGCTGACCACCCATTGAGACATTGCTATTGCTGATTTCCACCGCATGCGTATCATCGCCGCTAGAGGCAATCTTGATGCCGCTATTCGTGACTGTGGTGCCAGCCTTGCCATCGCTGCCCGCAATGGTCAGGCCGCTGTCGTCCATCGTGGTCTTGCCCGTCGTGACACTCTCAAGGCCGCCAAGATTCTTCGCCAGGCGCAGGGACAGGCCATTTTCGCCGTTCTTGACGACGCCGATGTTCTTATCCTCCGCGACTTCCGTAGCGCCGCCCGTCAGGCTCAGCGCACCGCCAAAGTCGACATTAACGACCTTGCCGTCATCGCCCTGATATGTGCGCTTCGTCTGTTTAATCGTCGATACATCCGTCTTGATGTTCGAGACATCCTTCGTGATGTTGTCGATCTTACCGTTGACATCGCCAATCTTGCCATCGACGATATGTTTCACATCGCCGATGTTGGCAGCATTGCCGTTGTCGCTGTCATCGCCCTTGACGATACCACTCTTGACGTTGGTAATGTTCTTGCCACCAGCGTCAATGCCGTTTTTGTCGATTGTGACGCCGCCGGCCTTGATGGAGCCAGCATCACCGAGGTCAACATCCTTCTTCAGGCCGATGTTGAGCGATTTGCCATCTTCAGAAACAGCCGTCGTGATATTACTGTCCCCGTGAATGCCGATGTTGCTTCCAAGGTCTGCCTTTACGGCATTCCCCTTGTCATCGGCCAGGCCAAAACCGCCGCCCTTTGCAGCGTCGGTGATGCTGCCCTTCACCTGCTCCAGCTGTTCTTCTGTAGCAGCCCGGCCAGCTTTGCCAAAGTCAGGCAGATCGACGCTCGTATTCGTCAGGCCAGTGATTGTCGACGAGCCATTGGTGCTGTTGAGCTTGAGGCCGCCCGTCATATTGATGCTGTCGATATCCGTCAGGTCTTTGGCCAGTTTGATATCAAGGCCATCGTTGTCCTTATTGGCGACAACACCGATGTTTTTGCCATTGGAAAGCTTCGTCGTATCCGTCTCACCACCGGACAGCTTCAGCGTACTGTTCAGAAGGCGCGTCACCTGTCCATTGTCGCCAGCGACGATGAGGCCATCGTCCAGCGTAGCCACCTGGTGAGCCGTCTTGCTGTTCTTATCCGTATACGTCAAACGCGTATCGGATTTGCTGTCCTGATCCGAGGCCAGATTCTGTGCGCCCTGCTGGGCAAACAGGCTGGTGAACGCACCCTGAGAACCGACGAGGTCCAGATAACCTGTACCATCCGTCTGGTGGAGCGCCGCAGCCTGATTGCCGTTGTTTTTCAAGGTAACTCCGGTATCACCAGTAACCATTACCTCATTGGACGCAGCCTTCCCTTTGAACTGCATGCTGCCATCCGTACCCTTGATGGCCTTACCATCGGTATCAGTACCTGCATGGACACCGACCTCCAGATGGTCTTGGAGTTCAACGGAAACATAGCCATCGCCATGGTTGTCATTCTTGACTTTCGTCAGGATGTTAGCCTGATTGCGGTCCCAGCCATCGCCGTCACCGCCGCCGGATACTTTGGGCGCATCGCCGAAGATGCGGATGGACTCCCCCACCCTCTTGGTGATGGTAGCATCCGTAGCTTCTCCCTGACCACCAGCCGTGATGGCAAAGGTCGCCCCCTTTACGGTATCCTGAATGGATTTGCTGACCGTGTACAGCTGGTCTTCCGTAGCCGCCCGGCCGGAAACGTAATCCGTTCCAGACCAGTTGGTATTGGAAAGGCCCGTAACAAAGTTGCCTGTTTCCTCAGTCGGATGGAGTTTGGTGTTGACTGTCTGATTACCCATGACCACCGTGCCAGCCGTCACCGTATTGAGACCGGTGAGATCCTTGACCAGCTGCAAGGAAAGGGTGGTATTGCCGTCATTATCCTGGCTGGCAACGACACCGATGTTATTGTTCTTCGTGGGATCCGTGGTGTTGTCCACCAGTTTATCCTTGGAAACGCCACCCTTGATGGTCACCTTCTTGTCCAAGGTGGTATTGAGGGCTTCGCCATTATCACCGGACAACTGCAGGCCATCATCCAGTGTAGCTACCGTATGAGAATGGCCATTGCCGCCATCATAGGTAACACGGGACATCGCCGTCTTTAACGCAGTCTTGGTATCCTGCGTCGTATCGGTATATGTTGCATTGATGGAAACAGGACTGATGCCGCCGTCTTTGTTCTGGCCATTGATCTTGAGCGTACCGAGTTCACCGGCAACATCTGCTGTACTTGCTTTGCCCAATGTCATAGTATGGGCATCGAGGTCACGATCCAGCTGGACCGTCAGCGTATTGGTTTTATCATCCGCTACCACCCGGACATTGGCGCCACCGTCATACTTGCGATCAGCAGCACCAGTTCCCTGAATTTTCAAGGTATCTCCGAGATTGGTATGGATTTTCGTCTCAGTATTTCCCTCGAAGTTCAGGCCCTTAGCATCTGCCATATCCGTAACACCCTTGGCTGCCGCCTGCAGATCACCGATTGTAGCAGCATGGTTCAGCGTATCCCCTTTTGCCTTGGCCAATTCCGTGCCATTCAGGCCGCTCAATACATTGGTGATCTGCTTGCCGCCATTGGACAGGCCGTCGGTGGTCAGTTTCACCTGGCTATCCGTTCTGCCGTTCTTCGGCGTAATGGCAATGCCCTTGCCGTCAATCACAGTAGTAGCACCGCTCGTGCTATCTGTGAAGGTAGCCTTGTTCAGGTTCAAATCCTTATTCAGAGCAACCACGATAGCTTTGTTGGCAGAATCCACCGTGGTGGACAGGTTGGTGTCACCACCAGTGGTAATCTTGATGGCTTTGCCGAGATCCTGCTTGACCTCCGTCGCCTTCGTGCTGTCAGCATTGTCCGCACTGAGGCCAAAGCCGCCGCCCGTAGCCGAGCCATTGACAATGGACTTGGCCACGTTCTGGAGCTGATCTTCCGTAGCCGCCCGGCCGCTGACGATATCATCGGCATTCCATTTGGTATTGGTCAGGCCAGTGATATAATCCCCAGTCTGGGCATTAGTCCCTTTGCCAGAAGTACCGACATTCTGAGAGCCAATCTTGATTCCCTGCTTGCCCGTTTCAGTAGGCGCAAAACTGATAGTGCCCATGTCAGAAAGGTCCTTGTTCAGCTTAACGACCAGGCCGTCACCAGCATCGTTCTTCACCACGCCGATGTTGCCGTCCGTCAAGTTACCAGTAGCAGCACCGCCCGTGATATTTAAGGTGTTGTTGAGCGTCCTACTGACCACCTTTGTTGCATTGGTCTTACCATCATCACCGGCAAATTTCATGCCATCATCCAAGGTAGCGATGGTATGGAGTGTCTTCGCAGCATCTGACTCCGACTGGCCACTCTTGGCCGCCCAATACTGGAGACGTGGCGAACCCTTTTCACTGGAATTGAGGAACGCAGTTCCATCACTGCCATAGTTCTGGATCAATGCGGCGAAATTACCGCTGGCATCGCCCATGCGCAGGGAGCCATCTGCACCATTCATCTTCAGATAAGCTCCGCCTTGGCCGGTAGCCTTTACACTACCATCCACGCCAGTATCCTTAGAGCCAACAACCAGGTTATCATCCATAAGGACACGGATGTCGCCACTAGCATCAATGGTAGTAGTGATGTTGTTGGTATTGTAGGTGTGGCCGTCCTGCTTATTGCCGCCAAAAATGCCAATGGAATCTCCCAACTGAGCCGTATGCGTCAGAGAGGTTGCACCGTCTGCCAGAGCACTGGCCGTAAAGGTCAATCCCTTAACTACATCAGCCTTGCTGGCCAGACCCGAAATGGTGATTTCCTTGCCCACCGTATCCGTATCACTGGCTACGGTGAGTTTCACATCACCATTTTTATCAATCGTATACTTGCCGTCCGAGCCAGCAGTAGAGTTCTCTACCAGATGGTAGTCCATTTTCGAAAGGCCTGACAAGTCCACTGATACAGGCTTGCCATTGTTTTTATCCAAAGTCAGCGTGGCCGTGGTAGATATAGTCCCATCATCGGCCGTTGTAGTGTTCGTAGAAACACTGCCACCGGTGACATAGAAATCATGAATACCATGGATAGTTACTGGATTGCCATTTTTCTCCGTCAATGTCACATCCATGTATCCTTTATTCGCGGTATTATCGCTAACAGTTCCACCTGTCACAAAATTATCACTAGCTAAGGTGCCTGAATTCACCTCATTAATCGCAGCTTTCAGCTGATCTTCTGTAGCCGCCCGGCCATTGACAATATGGTTGCTATCCCAGTTCCTATTCTCTAGCCCCGTAATATAGAACCCAGTACCGTTGATGTCTCCAGCACCACCAGTCTGTTTGCCCAAATAGATGCCGCCAGTATAGGTGCCATTATTATTGGTACCGCCAATGCGGACGGTGTTGAAGTTGACATCCTGTGCCGTAGAAATCTTGATGTCACTGCCGCTGGAAAGTTCAATATTATCCCCTGCCACAAAGTTCAGGGTGTTATCAGTCGGCGTGACATTCTTGACATCCGTGCCATTAATCTGGGCCTTCCAGCCGGAGTTAACAGTATTGGATACGGTCAAAAGTTCGTCTTCCGTCGCAGCTCTACCGCTAATATAAGATGGATTGGCGACGTCCCAAGTCGTATTGGTCAGGCCCGTTGCATACGTTCCTGCCCCTGCTTTCTTGGTGGTATCCTTGCCATCTTTATCCTTCAATGTCAGGGTATCTGCTGCAACAGTGCCCAAAGAGAGGTTGCCAATAGAAGCCGTTCCCGCGCTGCCATCAATGGTCACCTGATTGCCAGCCTTGATTACACCAGTCGTGCCATTCAAGGAAATCTTCTTCCCTGCATCACTGCCCAGGGTTACAGTATCGTTCAGAGAAACTTTATAGTCCACCGTTCCATCTGTAGTATTCGGCGTTCCTACAACCTTCGTATTCTTATCGTCTCCGCTGACCGTCACCATTTTGGCAGCAATCTTCTTCACATCGCCGATATTGGCTCCATTCGTATCTGTTTCATACACAGGCTTGCCCGCAGCATCATTTCTGGTTGCACCGCTGGCTACATCAGTGATCTGCTTGCTGCCGCCGCTGATGCCGCTCATGGTGACACTTGGGCCATTCGCGATGGTCAAGCCGGTGCCGTTCAGCGTGGAAGAACCAGTCGTCAGGCTGCCGTTGGAACCATCAATCGTGACGGCATTGCCGTCCTTGCCAACCGTCACCTTATCCGCCGTAAGCTGGGTGTCCATCTTTACGGTGATGATGCCGTTATCATCGATTTCCGTGGTCAGGTTGTCCGTCTTGTAGGTATGGCCGGACTGCGCATCATTGGCGCGGATGGCCACCGTATCGCCAAGATTCATTTTGACCTTCTTGTAGGAGCCATCCACCTTGTTGCTGGCCGAAAAATTGAGGCCTTTGCCGATGGCAGTGATATTGTTAGCAATATTTGTCTGATTGGTATTCACCACATCGGAGACGCTCTTGAGCTGATCTTCTGTAGCGGCGCGGCCGGTGACAGCTTTGGTCTCCCCTACCTTCCAAGTCGTATTGTCGAGACCGGTGAGGTAGTCACCGCTCTTGGTGGTGTCATTGCCGTCGGTCTGCTTGCCCAGCTTAGCGCCGCCAGCCGTCACCGTATCCAGGCCGGTGATATCCTTGGCCAGCTTCAAGGAAAGCGCAGCGCCATTGGCCGTGACGCCGATATTATTGCCCGTTGCCAGGTCAGTTGCACCGCCCTTTACATCGAGCGTCTTGTCCAGTGCAACGCTGGCCGTGCCGGTATCACCAGCAAATTTCAGCCCATCGCCGAGGGTAGCTACCGTATGAGCCGTGCCATTTCCATCGGTATAGCTGATGCGGCCCGTGCCCTTGGTGCCGGAGAGTTCCGGCAATGCAGCATAGCCCGCAGTGATCGTGGTGGCCTTGTTGGCATTGCTGCTGTCTGCTCCCACGATCTTGACAGAGCCAGCCTGGCCGCCGTCCGCCGAAGTACCTTCCGTACCAGCCGTGACCGAGTCAAAATCCGGATTCTTGTCCAAGGCAATAGACAGTCGGTTATTCGCCGTATCCGTCAAGACCTTGACATTCTGCGTGGAGTATTCCTTGTCATCCTTGCGACCGCTGCCCTGGAGCTGGAGCGTACCGCCCTGATCCAGATGAACCGAGGTCGTCGTGTCATTGCCCTGGAAGTTCATGCCCTTGCTTTCCACAGCCTTGAGCTGAGCCACATTGACAGCATCCGAATCCTCTGAGCCAGCTGCCAGATTGGTAATCTGGCGGCTGATGGTCTTACCTTCTGCGTCAGTTCCGCCCAGAGAAACAGCACCGGAAGTGGACACCCAGGTAGCTGCATTAGCTGCGTTGTCTGGATTCGTCATGTCTGAAGCCAAATAACCGATAGAGCCCTTTTCCCGGTTGGCGACGGAATGAGCGCCCAATGCTACACTGCCTTCTTTGTTGGCCTGTGCACTAGTGCCAAAGGCTGAGGATTCGACAGCATTTGCCCCGGCCGAATAACCATAAGCAGCTGAACCGGTTTCTTCTGCACTAGCACCATAACCAACGGCTACAGCAGCACCATGGTCGGTAGATTCTGCATCATTATTCTTCGTACCGGCCTGAGCACCAAGACCCATAGCAACGGAGAAATTCCCGCTGGCATTGGTACTGTTGCCCACAGCCACGGATTGGGTCCCAGCCGCCTCATTGCCATAGCCGATGGACAGGGAATTCAGCCCTGAGGCCGAGCTCTTGACACCCATAGCCAGGGATAGGTTGCCAGATGCCGTGGTTTCTACACCAAAGGCCATAGAAGCAGAACCCTTGGCACCATCATTGTAATAATTGGCCAGTTTGTTTTCCTCTACCGGCGTAATTGGATTGCCATTCTCATCAACATAAGCTGTCTTGATGCTCAAGAAATGACGGCCCGCCTGTTCCAACTGATCTTCTGTAGCAGCTCTGCCTGAAGCATATTTCCCCGGCGTCCAGGTAGTATTATCCAAACCAGTGATAAACTTGCCGCTTTCCGTAGCGCGTATAGACGAAATGGTCATATTGCCCTGAGAATCATACACAGGGGCGTAATAGGTGTAGCTATAGTCATTCTGTTTTCCGATGGTGATGGCACCGATATTAGCCAAGCCTGTGGTGCCGTTGAGGGAAATACGATTAGCCGTATCCGTGTTGAGCCCAGCAGAAATCGTGCCTGCTGTGCCATCGAGCACCACAGCCTTGCTGCCCGTGGTGTCCGTACTTTCTTTCAGCGTGACCTTCGGCAAAAGGCTGATGGTCGTAGTCTGTACGCCCTTGGCATCCGTGCTTTCAGCAGCATGGACATTGAACTCATCGCCCTTGACCTTGATATTTGTCTTGGCCTCTGCCACTGCTTCTGCCTTGGCATTCTTGAGCTGTTCCATGACGACGACGTCGTGGTCGTCGATGCCATCCGCTACATTGACGAGACGGTTATAATACGCATCCCTGAACGTATTCGTATTGATAGTATGCTCCCATGGATCTGTTGAATAATACGTATCGCCCGCAACATGACCAAACGAAATCGTATTCGCCGTTTTCGCTACAGCCTGATAACCTAGAGCCATACCGTTAGCAACATTAACGGAAGATTGATAACCCGCTGCAAAACCCTGGGTTGCAGAGCTGCTCGTACTACCTCCTGCAATACCAACAGAATACATCCCCTGCACGGCAGAATACATTCCGCCTAATGCCAGAGAGCTGTTGCCACTGGTCACATTATAGGCACCACCAACAATGGTGGACCAATCGCCGATTGTTTTATTGGCCGTGCCGCCACTAATGGTAGACTGATTTCCTTTGGCTTCATTTTGATCGCCGCCAGAAACGCTAGCAAACTCTCCTGTCGCTTTATTTTGTTTACCGCCACTGACACTGGACTTTGCACCTGAGGCAACGCCATCGCCACCGCCACTGATGCTGGCACTCTCTCCCGTTGCATGGTTCTTCGAACCGCCGCTGACGCTGGAGTATTTTCCTTCCGCGTGATTGGCAACACCGCCACTGATGGTTGAATAATCACCGGTAGCCTGGGCCTGGTCTTTCTTTCCTTCAGCATCGATCACTACACCTTCACTGCCACCGATGATCTTATTGCCCGTAGCCGCCTCTGCTGCAGAGCCCGAGCCCATCAGCACGGCTGCCCCTAGGCTCATGGCCAGCATGGTGCGCTTTGTGGTCGATGGGGCCAGATGCGCAGCTTTCTTCTTACCGTGACGGCTTGCGTTCTCTGATACGACGACGTAGCAACTCTTGACGCTGCTCCAGATGACTTGATAAATCCGATTCATAGAATGCCTCCATTTTCTCTTCGTTCTTCTCTCTATGCTCCTGCCAACCTTGTCGAATCGATTCGAGTTTTGTATATTTATTCAACTCGTACGCGCTGCTCTCATGCAGTCGCATCTCGGACAGAGACATGCAAATAACGGTTCATTCCTGAACGATCATGGACGCTACCGGAAAGATCTCCACATCTCTCTTATCAGCTCTCATCGTCCATGAATTATGATGTCATCTGAGTCGCATGTTCAACAAAGTGGCTTGAAATTATTGCGTTACCCCACTGTGAACTCGGTTAGTATCGCCTTAATTTCATCACTACTTCTTACTATATAGTAAAATCGATTCTAGAACAAGTCTTTACGGCGAAATATTATCCGGTACAGGACAATCCGCATTACCTCCTGTGCCATTATGAAAAGAAAGGTAATTTTCGGCAAATAAAAAAGCCCCCTCCATTGATGGAAGGGACTTCTTTATCTTGTATATTATTTATTTTTATGGATATTTACATATCTCTACATGTCCTTCGTGATCTGCTGCAGGTAGTCGATGAGGTGTTGCTCGTCTTCGTAGACCTGGCGTCCTTTTTTGGTGACGATGCCGGAATTGATGTAGAACGGCTCATCGAGAGAGACGGCGACGAGGTTCTCGTCGGGCAGGACAGCCTGGCGGGCGAGGAAGGTCGAGCAAATGCCGCGCTCGACGAGGTTCTTGATGGTGTGCAGGTACGGTGAGAAGTGGATGACGCGCGGCTTGCAGCTGTGCGCAGTATAGAGGTCATGGACCATGCGATAGATGAAGAAGTGGCTGTCGAGCATGACGAGCTCCTCGTCGGCAAAGTCGGCGAACGAGACAGATTTGCGCTTGGCCAGCGGATGGAAGGGATAGGTGACGAAGCAGCACTCGCAGTCATAGAGTTTCTGGTAGCAGAGCTTCTGGCTGAAGCCGGTCGCGTAGTTCGTCAGGGCGATGTCGAGCTTCTCGTCTTCGACCATCTGCAGGGCGCTGATGCCGCCTGTCTCGATGATCTCGAGCTTGATCTGCGGATGAGCGAGCCGGAACTCCCCGAGGATGCGCGGCAGGAAACGCGTACCGATCTGCAGCGGCAGGGCCATGCGGATGTGATTGCGGTTGTGCGCCATGTCCTGGATTTCCGTCTCGAGCTGATCCATCTGGGTCAAAATGTGGTTGATTTTGCCAAGCAATTTGCTGCCCTCCGGCGTCACGACAAGTTTCCGGCCCTCGCGGTGAAACAGGTTCAGTCCGGTCTCCGCCTCGAGTGTCTGCATCGCGACGCTGATTGTCGGCTGTGAGACGTGGAGATGCTCGGCCGCCTTCGTGATATTCTGCCACTGGCACACTTCATAGAAATACCGCATCTGCGTCAATGTCATCATCGTAAGAATCACCTTTCTTATCTTTTATCCTGTATTTCCTATATAGCTTGTATCTTATTGTCCATACGCAATCCTGTATCGGTACGTATCTCTATTATAGCATAAGGCTATATCCCATTACTGTAAGAAACGACACCCGTTTCATTCAGCTTTACTGTTATTTTCTAATAATCAAAAAGGGCATCCTGCCAGTCGGAAGGATGCCCAGAGAGCAGGCGCAGGAGCGTCGCTCACACATTTCTTTATTTTTTCGTTGATGCCTTGCAAAGGCCGTCGGCCCAGTCGAAGAGCTCGGTGAGGTCGTAGTCGCCGGCATGTCCTTTGCCCCACGGCGAGGAGAAGTCGACATCGTAGCCGTTATTCTGCAGCGTCAGGGCCAGGATGGCGGGGATGGCCAGGCACGTGTCGCGGTCCTTGGCACCATGGCGGATGCGCCAGTGCGGGGCAACGTTGACGCCCTTCTGGCCGATGAAGTAGAGTGGATTCATGCGGCGGATGTCGTCCCAGGTCGCCATGGTCACACCGGCTTTCTTGTCGCGCGTCAGGGCGAAGCCAGTGAAGTGGCGCGGTGTGTTGTCCGACGTGCCGAACTCGTCGTTCTCACCGGAACTCAGGTCGAACTTATCGAAGGCCGGCGCTGCCTTGAGGCGCGTCGCCCAGGCCGCGTACTTCGCGAGGTCCACATCCTTGACGAGACCGTTCTCGATGATCAGCCAGTCGAGGCTCGAGAGGTCTTCGCCCGCATCGAGGGCCGACTGTGCCGAGGCGGCGTAGACGGACTTGATGTAATCGGCGAAGCTGCCCGTGCCATCCTCATTGAGCATCAGGGTGTGTCCCTGACGGTCCTTGAGCCCCAAACTATTGACGTAGTCGGGGAACAGTGCCTTGAGCTGATCCGAGGCCACGCGCTGTTCCTGCGTCATCTCCGTGCCGGCGCTCGTCTCCGTCGGTGCATTCGCGGGGCGGTTCGTCACGGTGCTGCCATCGCCCTGCACGACAGGGCCAGGCCCGAGCGGCACGACCGTGCCGCCGGCCTTGATGACGCCCGGCATGGAGCCGGACTTCAACGGCAGCAGCGGGCTCATCTGGGCGCTGCTCTGATGCGCCTCATTGACGCCGTTGAACATCCACTCGTAAGCCATGTCGGCATGGTCGAGGTTCGTGATTGGGCAGTAGTCCATCGAGGCGAAGATGTCGTCGCGCTCATTGGCCGCGCCGATGGCCTTGAGTTCTGCGGCGTACTCCTTGCTGTTGCCCGTCGCGCCGAGCAATGCGGAGAGTGCGCCGCCCGCGCTCGTGCCATTCGAGATGATCTTGTCCGTATTGCCGGCCGGCAGGCGGTGACGGTTGTAGCGCAGGTAGCGCACGGCCGCCTTGTAGTCGACGATGAGCGCCGGCGCCTTGCCGACGTACGTCTTGCCATCATCGCCGACCGTCGTGCGGCCGCGGATGGCCGGTGCCGCGACGACATAGCCCTTCGAGAGCGCGACGAGCGAGGCATTGGCGCCGCCGCTCATGCGGTCGTTGGCGCTCGGCTCCTTGATCTCGCCCGGCATGTAGCCGCCGACACCGTTTGGCAGGAAAATCGGTGCCGTCTTAGCCGTGTAGCCATTGACCGAGCCGTCCTTCTGGAAGTACGCCTCGGGGATGAAGACGCTCATGGATTCCGAGGCGACAGAGGCCGGCTTCGAGACGTAGACGACATCGCGGTAGGCGCGGAAGGCCACGTCCTTGCCGTCGAGCTGCAGCGTCTCCTTCGTGTAGTTCTTCGCGTTGAACTTCAGGCTGTATTTCACCTGCTTCACCTTGACCGGCATCGTCTTCTTGGCTGCCGCAGCTACATCGCTCTTGGCGGCAGTATTGGCTTTGACAGCCGTCGCACTGCTACTGCTGGTAGCAGCGGATGCATCGGCGGCAGCGGCCTGCGATACGCCAGGTGCCCACGGCATGGTCAAGGCGCTGACGGCCAGCGCCGTCAGGACATATTGCTTCAAGTTCATGGATATCCCCATCCTTTCACAACGATCACGACGATCATGATGATCATGACAAAAAGAAAACCGCTTTTCTTTGCAGAACAGCGGTCTTTAATTCTCGTATTCAATGTAATGGTTTCGCCAAAACGAGGGCGTTTTCCTTCTCCCTGACGCCTCGGAGGCGAATTTATTTCCGGGTCCTGCTGGAGCTGGACGCTCGGGCATCAGGTATTCTTGGCAATGACAGCGCCGACGACGGCGCCGAGGATGGCGGCCGTCGTGACCTCACCCGTCGAGTGACCCTTCGAGGACTTCTCTGTGCGACGGTGCTCGCGCTCCAAGCGCTCATGCGCTTCATGGACCTGACGGTCATGGTGCGAATGCCAATTCGAATCCTCGTAGTGATGCGCAGCTGCTTCTGCAGGGACGGCCAGCGTCGTGCTCAGCACGCCGAAACTCATGATGCCTGCCAGGACGGCGGCCATACCTTTTTTCCAGTTCAACTTCAGCATGATGATCTCCTCTTTTCTATGTGGAGTCTGTTTTCCCTTTGATGAGGATAGTATAGCCGCACGATTTTGCAGTCCGCTTAGATGGTCGTTGGATTTCTGTTAAATTAATTGACTGAGTCAAAAATATGCCAGGAAGTGCTCGGCAAGCGAGGAAATGTAGGCTTCGCGCGGCCAGATGGCGGCGAGCCGCGTGCGCAGAGAGGACTCCGCAATGGTCTTGACGTGCAGGTGGTTGTGGGCGGCGAGGTCGACGGCGGCGGCCGGTGCGATGGCCACGCCGAGGCCCGCATTGGCCCAGAGGATTGTCGTGCGCGCATCGTCGTTGAGGCAGGCGACGTCCGGCGTAAACCCATGCGCAGCGAAGGTATCGAGCAGGAGCTGCTCGAAGCGGCGGTAGAGGATCAGCGGCCTGTCCGCGAGCTCTTCCACCGCGATTTCCTGCTGCTCCGGTGCCCAGTCGAGCTCCGGCGTCATCGCGGCGATCATCGGCTCCGGCTGGCGGTACTTGCAGTTGAAGCGCGAGGCGTTGAACGGCGTGCGGACGATGGCAATCTCGATGAGCCGCTTCTCCAGCATGTCGATGAGCTGGTACGTATTGCCGTCGTGGATCTCAAAGTGGACGCGCGGGAACTTCGCGCGGAAGGCCTGCATGCCCTCGTGCATCAGCAGGTTGCCGGACGAGGAGACCGTGCCGATGGCGAGCGTGCCGCAGAGCCCTTGCTTGAGGTCTTGGAGCTCCCGCTTCGTCATGGCCGCCATGTCGAGGAGCTGGGCCGCGCGGGCGGCGAGCAGCTCGCCGGCCTCGGTCAGCTCGATGTGGTGCGGCCCACGCCGGAAGAGCTGGAGCCCGATCTCGTCCTCGAGCATCTTCATCTGGTTGCTCAGTGGCGGTTGGGCCATGTGCAGCCGCCGCGCGGCCGCTGTGATCTGCCGCTCCTCCACGATTGCCATGAAATAGCGCAATTGCTTTAAATCCATTTCATCTATCTCCTCTCTTGTCATCGCTCTGCTGCAGCAGGACGGCGACGCGCGTGATGTACTCCTGCGGATTGGCGGTACTGAGGTCCTCCAAGATGCTCTCTTCATAGGAGCAGTCTCCCGGCCGCCACTCGGGATGCGCCTGCAGCCAGCGGCGCAGGCGCGCGTAGGCCGGCCCCGTCTTCATGTAGTCGCCCTTGAAGTAGGTCACGAGGTAGCGGCCCGCCGGACGGACGGCGCAGAGGTCCTCTGGCACATGATCAATGCTCTTTGTCGTGACGGTGAAGAAGCGCGCAAAGAGCCCCGTCTCGCCATCCGGGCCGAGGCAGTCTTCCGTCCTCACCATCGCACCGAAAACCTGCCCCGTCGTCAGTTCGTGCTCCATCATGTAGCGCATGTGCTCCATGATGACGCGCTCCACGCCCGTCTCATCGCCGGCCTGCAGCAGTGCGCGCACAGGGCGCGAGTAGATGAGGTTGGCTGTCGGCCATTCCTCGATTTCCACATCATCGCAGTGGATGCGGTGTGCGACAGCGAGCACATCCCTCTGGTTCCGCACGATCTCCTTCATGTACTGGAGGCGGCGCAGCTCGCCGTCGAGCCACGCCTCCTGCTCTTTGAGCAGCGTCTCAAGGCGTGCGGGGCTGCGGTGGCTCATGTAGTCCTGTATCTCCGCGAGGTCGAGTCCCATCTTCCGCAGCAGCCGGATCATGATGAAGGGATAGAGCTGCCGCACGGCATAGCAGCGGTAGCCGTTCGCATCGACGTGGTCGGGCGAGAAGATGCCCTGCTCATCGTAGTAGTGGAGCGTGCGCTTGTTGACGCCGCAGAGCTTGGCGAATTCGCCCGTATGAAGCATCGGTTTTGGTTCCATATGACTTTCTTCCTTGACTTTACAGTTACTGTATACCCTACCATGAGTATAGAACAGTTTTCTGAAAGGATCTTGATAGATATGCAACGCACAACGACAAAACACTCACCGCTCGCCCGCCGGTTCCGGCTCGGCAGCCTGCTGCGCTTTGCCGCGCCGTCCATCGGCATGATGATCATCATCTCGCTCTACACGGTGACGGACGGCATGTTCATCGGGCGCTATGCCGGCAGCGACGCGCTGGCCGCCTCCAATATCGTCTACCCCGCCATCAATGTCGTCTTCGGCCTCGCCATCATGCTGGCCTCGGGCGGCTCGGCTCTTGTCGCCAAGAATCTCGGCGAGAACAAGCCGCAGCTCGCGCGCCAGCGCTTCACGATGATCACTGTGACGACAGCCGTGCTCGCCACAGCACTGGCCACGCTGACAATTGCCGCCGGCGACAGCCTGCTCATGTTGCTCGGCGCTTCGCCGGAGCTCATGGCGGACTGCCGCAGCTACCTCTACTCTCTGCTGCCGTTCTTCCCGTTCGCCGCGCTCATGATTCTCTTCAACGCCTTCTTCATCGCAGACGGACGGCCGATACAGGGCTTCATCGTCTCCGTGCTTTCTGGCCTGACGAACGCGAGTCTCGACTACCTGTTCCTCGCGCATCTCGGCCTCGGCATCTTCGGCGCGGGCCTCGCGACGGGCATCGCCGACCTGATTGCCGGCATCTTCGGCCTCGTCTACTTCTATCGCTATAGCCACCTGATCCGCTTCACAAGGCCCCGACTCGAATGGCGCGCGCTCGGCCAGGCCTTCTACAACGGCAGCTCAGAGCTCGTCACGCAGCTCTCGGTCGGCATCACGACCTTCCTGTTCAACATCCTGACCTTCCGCTATGCCGGTGCCGATGGCGTCGCGGCCATCTCCGTCATCCTCTATGCGGAGATGCTGCTGACAGCCGTCTACATGGGCTTCACGAACGGCATCGCGCCGATTTTCTCCTACCGCTTCGGCGCACGGGACTTCGGGGAGCTGCGCCGCCTCGTCCGCCTGAGCCTGACGGTCATCGCAGGCAGTGCGCTGCTCTCCTTCAGCCTCTCGCATCTGCTCGCTGAGCCGCTTGTCTCGCTGTTCCTGCCACAGGGCGGCCACGTCTACGAGCTCACGCGCCAGGGCTTCGCGCTCTTTTCCTTCACGTTCCTGCTCTGCGGGTTCAACCTCTTCATCTCTGGCTTCTTCACGGCCATCTCCGATGGCCGCACGTCCGCGCTGATGTCGTTTGCCCGCAACCTGCTCGGCATCGTCTTCTTCCTCTTGACCCTGCCGCGGATGCTCGGGCTCTCCGGTGTCTGGCTCGCCGTGCCGGCTGCCGATGTCACGGCCCTGCTCTTCGGCACCTTCCTGCTCGTCAGCCGGATGCGCGAGTTCAAGGATATGGACACCGCACAGAAAGAAATCCGCCTGACCGATATCAAGGGCAGGAATGCCTGATAGCCGCCCGCAAATGTTTCACGTGAAACATGCCCCTCCACTCCCCCCGAATCCTTCTGATGTTTCACGTGAAACAAAATCAGCCTTTCCACATCGCAGTGGAAAGGCTGATTTTTTATTGCTATGTGCTCCGATAACCCCTTAGGCTTTAGCGCCCGTGGAGTACATCGGGATCTTCTCTGGGTTATCCTGGATCGTCCAGACGCCGCACGGGCAGACACCGGCGCAGATGCCGCAGCCAATGCAGCGGTTCGGGTCGCTCGTGTACTCGATTGTGCCGTCCTCATGCTCGATGCGGTTGATGGCCTTCTCCGGGCAGGATTCGAGGCACATCTTGCAGTCGCGGCAGGTGCCGCAGCTCACGCAGCGCTTGTAGTCGCTGACCGGGTCGCCGAGCTCGCAGTGGTGGCACTTCTCGAAGTAGGCCTTCGAGAGGCGGTCGGCCGGGACCTGCTTCTTCTCGGGGAAAGCCTTATACTCCTTGCCCATGACGTACTGGTCGACGTACCAGGCTGCCTTGCGGCCGCTGCCGATGGCATCCGTCAGACGGCCCGGCTTGATCGTATCGCCGGCCGTGAAGACGCCATCCATGATGGAGAGGTCTTTCTTCGGCACGAGCCAGCTCTTGCGGAAGTACTCAATGCCCTCATCCTCCGGCAGGAAGTCGAGGACCGGTGCCTCACCGATGGAGACGATGACCTGGTCGGCTTCGATGAAGCGGCCGTCATTGCCGTAGACGCCTTCCGGCGTGATCTTGCTCGTGAAGAACGGCCAGACGATTTTGCCGCCGAGGCCTTCAAAATAGGCGATTTCCTTCTGGAAAGCAGCCGGCTTCTGGACATCGACAGCGATGACTGACTCCGCGCCCATCTCGTAGGCGCCACGGCACGTGTCCATGCCGGAGTTGCCGGCACCGATGACGACGACCTTCTTGCCCGTCTTCGGATGCTCGCCGCGGTTGATGGCCTTGAGGTACTCGAGGCCCATCGTCAGGCGCTCGACGCCTTCCCACGGGAAGTAGCGGGACTTGGTGCCGCCCGTCGCGACGACGACGGCGTCGCTCGCTTCGCGGATCTTGTCGAACTTCTCGCGGTCGACCTTGCAGCCCTCGACGAACTTGACGCCGACGCTCTCGATGCGCTTGAGCTCCGATTCGAGCAGCTCGTGCGAGAGACGTCCGCGCGGGATGACCTGCTCGAGCTTGCCGCCGATGTGGTCGGCATCGTCGTAGACCGTGACGTCGTGGCCCTTGCGGGCGAGCTGCCAAGCCGTCGAGAGACCGGCGACGCCGCCGCCGATGATGCCGATCTTCTTGCCCGTCTTCTGCTTCGGCGGCTCTACCTTCGCAAAGGCGGAGCTGTAACCGAGGTCGCCGATCTGGATCGGCTCATCAATCGTGCCGCGCGTGCAGGCATCCATGCAGGGATTCGGGCAGACGGAGCCGCAGACGCAGCCCGGGAACGGCGTATAGTCGAGCTCGAGCTGGATGGCCTTGTCGAGCTCACCGTTGCGGATATATTTGTAGCGCAGCTGCGTCGGGATGCCCGTCGGGCAGTTGAATTCGCACGGCGCTGCGTACTTCGCATTGTCCCAGCTCGGCACGCGCAAGCGGTAGAGGCCGTGCGTGATCGTATTGTGGACCTCGAAGTCATCGTGTGCGACGTCCGAGAAGATGCCGCCCTTGACCCACTCGTGCAGGCGGAAGGAACGGAGGTCCGGCGCTGGTTTCGGCTTGCGCTCCGCAGCCGTCAGCGGGCGCAGCTTGTGCCACTCGCTCCAGTTGGTGAGCTCTGCCTTGAGCTCCGGGCGCTCGATGTGCGCGAGGAAGTCATCCATGCCGCCCGCGAGGAAGGCGATGTCATCCTCGTCGAGTGCGGAGCAGATGATGTCGGCCGGATGCGTGCCAATCGGGCCGCGCACGTAGACCGTACCGCCGACCATACCGACACAGGCGCGCTCGCCGAGGACCGAGTCGAATTCCGCGCTGTCGTAGCCGCAGACGACGGCCTTGCCGCCGCCCATGAACTCGAACGAGAACGAGCCGACGTTCTTGAGGATCCAGAGCTCCGGCTCCTCATAGAGCGGGTCGTGCTTCATCAGCGAGCCCGTGCGCGTGCCGCCGCGGCCGCCGATGAAGATCTTGCCGCCCGACGAGCAGTGGCCCGCCGTGTCGCCGGCATCGCCCTTGACCGTGATGATGCCGCCGGCATTGAGCCAGCCGACGTCAGCCGACGTCGACTCCTCGATGACGATCTCCGTGCCCGGCAGGCACATCGAACCCGTGCGCTGGCCGGCGTTCCAGACGTGGAAGTGCAGCTTCTTGCCTTCCGGATGCCAGAGCGGACCGCCGATGTCATGCTGGCCGGATGCCTTGATCTCAAAATCCGTCTCGCCCTGCTTGACGGCTTCGCCGATGGCCAGGAGCAGGTCCTGGGTGGACATGCGTTCATGCCCTTTCATGGTATCTATCTTAAACATTGAGCTCTCCTCCTGCTATCAGCAAACGTACTGGATGCCAAGCTTGTCGGCCACGGCCTTGTCCGTGGAGACGAGCGCGTCGCTGCGGCCGATCGGCAGCGAGCTGTTGCCGATCGGCGCCATGAGCTTCTTGAGCTCGGCGTCGAAGGCCAGCACATAGTCGACGATCTTCTGCGCGCCGCGGTCGATGTCGAGGCGCTTGACGAGGCGCGGGTCCTGCGAGCAGATGCCCATCGGGCACTTGCCCGTGTTGCAGGAATTGCAGCGGCCCTGCTCGTTGCCGATGCAGCCGAGGAGCTGGATGAGGATCTTGCCGACGAAAACGCCGTTGGCACCGAGGCACATCATCTTGAAGGCGTCGGCTGCGGCATTGCCCGTCATGCCGATGCCGCCGCCGCCGTAGAGCGGGATCTGGCCCTGCAGGCCCTGCTTGACGGCTGCGAGATAGCAGTCGCGGATCTTCGAGACGACCGGATGGCCCGTGTGGTCGAGCGAGACCTCATTGGCCGCACCCGTGCCGCCCTGGATGCCGTCGATGAAGAAGCCGCCGCAAATCTTGTACGGGTCGCGCAGCAGGTTGTTGTAGACGGATACCGACGTGGCCGAGGCCGCGCACTTGATGGCGACCGGCACACGGAAGCCGAAAGCCGCGTTCATCGAGAGGTGCATCTTCTGGACGGATTCCTCGATGGAGTACAGGCCCTGATGGTTCGGCGGCGAGGCGAGCGTCGCCTTCGGCACGCCGCGGATGGCCTGGACATGCTCCGCGACCTTGGCCTCCGGCAAAAGGCCGCCGTCGCCCGGCTTTGCGCCCTGGCCGATCTTGATGAGGATGCCCGCAGGGTCCGTCTTCATATGCGGCATGGCCTTGATGATGCGGTTCCAGCCGAAGTGGCCGGATGCGATCTGGATGATGAAGTACTTGAGGTAATCCGATTCGAGGAGCTTTACCGGCATGCCGCCCTCACCAGAGCTCATGCGGACCGGCAGGCCGCACTTCTCGTTGAGATAGCCAACGGCGAGTGCGACGGCTTCCCAGGCGCGCGTCGACAGCGCGCCGATGGACATATCGGAGAAGATCAGCGGGTAGATCCAGTGTACCGGCGGCGTGTGCTTCGTCTCGACGAGCTTGCCGTCCTTGATGGCAAACGGCAGCTCCTTAGCCGAGAGCACGCGGCCGAACGGCGAGCGGATGTCGAAGGTGTGGCGCGCGGCATCGAGCGACGGGTCCGTCATCTGCGAGATGCGGCCGACGACAATCGAGTCGAGCGTGCGCTGTGCGTTGAGGTTCGTGCGGCCGCCGCGCTTGATGGGGCCGTGGTCCTTCGAGAGCAAGGTTTTGCGCGTATCCGGGTTGCGGACCGGATGAATGGCATCATTCGGGCAGACCTTCTCGCAGATGCCGCAGCCGCGGCAGAAATCCGTGAGGCTCGCGACCTGCTTGATGACCGGGCGCACGCGATGAATCTTCTTCGGCTCCGGCACCGGCTTTTCCGACACCGTCAGGGACTGGCCGCGGACCGCTACCTTGATGGCCTTGAAGGAGCAGGATGCCACGCAGCTGCCGCACATCGTGCAGCGATCGGGATGATATTCGATTATCCAGGGCAGGTCATTGACGCCCACATCTTGAGTCTTTACTGCTTCCATCTCTGTACCTCCAGGTCGTTGTCAATCACAACGATTTCACGTTCATTCGGGTAGATATCCTTTGTCTGGTCACGGTCCGGCATGATCTCATTGAGACCACAAACCTCGGACGAGATGGCCACCATGTCATCCGTGCGTCCGACGACAACCGGGCGCAGCTTCTTGGAATCACAGCAGGTGATCATCTTCTTGTCCGGCAGGACGCCGATGATCGTGTTCGGGCCGTTGATCTCGAGGTTCGCGAGGCTCTGGCGGATGGCGATCAGGACATCCTTGTCGGGGCGCTCAGCGATCTCCTCGAACGGCAGCGGCGTGATGACGTGCTTGTAGTACGTCAGCGGCCACTTGAGCTCGTGATGGACGTAATGGAGCGTATTGAGGAAGCACTGGGAGTCGGACTCAAAGCCGATGTAGCCACGGTGCAGGGATTTCTGGAATTCCTTGTTCTTCGTGTAGAAGGTGTTCTCACCGTTCGCGCAGAGCGTGTAGCCCTGCAGGAAGAACGGGTGTGCCGCATAACGGACGATGTCGTAGTTCGTGTTCTGGCGGCACTGGGCGACGATGGACTTGGCGACGAGGCAGCCATTGTCATCCCAGAGGTGGAAGTACGTCGCGATGTCGCGCGGGTCGCCGATCTCCTTGAGCGTCAGCACATCCGGCCAGAACGAGTAGACGTAGCCGGCATTCTCCTTCTCGAGGATCTTGCGCAGGGCCAGGCGCGTGTCGAGCAGCAGGTCCTCCTTCTGCTCCTTCGTCATGTGTTCTGCATCTTCCGGATAATCGTAGTTGCGGAAGATGTAGTACGGCATGGCCTGGATGTCGAGGCCCGGCTGCTTGTCCGGGACCGGGATCCACTCGGCCAGCTGCACGAAGTTGTGCGTGTCCATGTACTCCTCGACGAGCTGGGCACCGCGCTGCGTGCAGGCCAGTGACAACAGGGGCTTGTCCTTATAATTGGAAAAGATTCCGTACAGGTCCTGCATGACCATGGCGAAACCTGAGTTATCATGACCTTCCTGCTGCGGAAGCATGAGATGCAGTGCCTTGGAGGGCTGAATGGGTACTTTACTCTTTATGGAACCTATCCGACACATAGCGGTCTCTCCTTCTATCCTTCTATCCTACATAGAATCAATACACAAATGTGTTTGCACAATGCATATGGTGTTACGTAACTTCTATTATAAAAATGTATATTTGACATGTCAACCATAACTTAACATGTATACATGGATACGCCTTATCGAACGATTATTCTCTTTTATTTTGTTTCGATTTCGTTTAAAAAGAAAAGAGACTCCGCATCAACGCGAGAGAACGCGTTGATACAGAGTCTCATTCTGTTTATTTCAATATCAGAGGTAGCTGACCGGGTTGACCGCCTGGCCGTTGATGCGGACCTCGTAGTGGACATGCGGGCCCGTCGAGAAGCCCGTGCTGCCCATGTAGGCGATGATCTGGCCGCGGCGCACGTGCTGGCCGGCGCTGACGACGACCTGCATCGCATGGCCGTAGCGCGTCGTGACACCGTTGCCGTGGTCAATGTCGACCATGTTGCCGTAACCGCCCGCATTCCAGCCAGCCGTGGTGACCGTGCCGTCAGCCGTCGCGACAATCGGCGTGCCCATGTCGTTGGCGATATCGATGCCCGGATGGAAGTCCGAACCGTTCCAGCGCAGGCCGTACGGCGAGCTGACCTCACCGCGCGCCGGCCAGCCCGTCGGCGTCGTGACCGACACCGTGCTGCCGACGAGCAAGCCCGGCAGCGAGACCATGCCCGGCGTTCCCATCGACTCCTGCTGTGCCTTGAGCTCTTCCTGCAGCGCGAGCAGCGAGGCGCGACGCTTCTCGATGTCCTTCGCGACATTGTCGAGGGCCTCGCTGACGTTGTCGAGACTCGGCTGCTGTGCGTACGGGCCACCCTGGCCATCGTGCTGGCCGCTCGTGCCGTCATTCGTCAGGCCGCTGCCGTCGCCCGAGCCATCATCCTGTGCGGGGCTCGCGCCCGACATGCGGCGCAGGTCCGACTCGAGCTGCGTGAGCTGGTCGATCTCATCCTGCAGCGCATTGGCCTTCTTGGAGAGCTGCAGCAGCTGTTCCTGCTGGATATTGTTGACCTCGCGCAGCTCATGGATCTCTGCGGCACCGTTCTGGTTAGCGAACGTGCTGTAGACCGAGTAGCTGAACGCGCCGACGAAGAGCAGCGCACCGGCCGCCACTGAGGCAATGCCGTATTTGAGCACGCGCTCCGACAGGCGGATGCTCTTCGTGTCGCCATCATCATCGGGGATCAGCTTGATCGTATAGATCGTCTGCTTCTTCTTGGCCTTTTTCTTCTTCGTGTCTTTTGCTTTCTCGTCCTTTGCCTTCTCAGCTTCTGCCGCAGCCTTGACTGCCTCGTCTGACAGAGGGGCCATCACCGTCGTCTGCTCGGTCACGCCCTCCTGCTCCGGTGCAGGGGCTGCCTTCTGCGCTTTCTGTTCTTCGCTCTTAGCCAAAGATGAAACCTCCAAACAAAAAAATAATCCACGGAAATGATACGCTCCCTGGATCAGAACTGCCTTTGAATTACTGGAAAAATTTACTGGAAAAAATGATGCGGTAAATCTTACGCCTATTATAGCATAGGATTTACCGCAATTCAAAGCTTATTTCATGGCTCAGGCTGATGCGCCCTTGCGCATTGCCTCGTCGAGAGCCTGCTGCTCTTCCGGCATCAGCTGGTACGTCGACTGGCCCTTCTCGACCGGCTTGACGTAGCTACGCGAATCCTCGCGGCCGAAGATGCTCGTGAGGATGACGCCGTCATTGTAGGAGTCGAGAAGTGCAACGGCATAGCTCAGGTCACTGCCCATATCGTCGAACGCGCGGAAGCGCACGACGCCGACGCGCGTGATGGCGAGCTGCAGCAGGCCATCGAGGCGCTCGTTCTCGCGCTTGATTGCGGCGTTCTCCTCCGATACCTCCTGGATCTCGTTGAGATGGCCGATGAGCATGCGCTCGAGGTTCGCGCCATCCGCGCCTGTCATCATCTTGCGGTAGCGCTTCTTCATGTAGCTGACCTTCATGTAGAGGTTGATGAGCAGCGCCAGCAGGATGACGGCGATGACGCCGAGACCAGCGAGGATCGGGATGATGTTATTTAGGGCAAATTTCGTGATTTCCTGAATATCCATTGTCTATTGAATGCTCCTTCATAAGATACGGTAAATAGATGACGATGTTTCACGTGAAACAATGCCGTCAAGATCAGACAGAGAAGTGCTCGGGCGGAGTCGGATGTGAGTCCTTCTGTCCCTCGAGAAGCTCTAGCAGGCGCTCGAGGTCGTCTTCGGAGTAGAACTCGATCTCAATGCGGCTCTTTTTCTTGCCGGGGCGGATGCGCACCTTCGTGCCGAGGTACTCGTTGAGCCGGCCCACAGCATCCTGATAGAAGGCATCCTGCTGAGCTTCCTGCGTTTCCTGAGCCTCTGCGGACTCGTCTTCCGGCCCGCTCTCCTCTGCGTCGAGATAGGCGGGGTCATCGAGCAGTCGGCGCACGAGTTCTTCCGCCTGGCGCGAGGACAGGTGCTCCGCGAGGATGTGTTCCGCAGCCTTGATCTGCAGTGCCTCATCCTTGAGCGCGAGCAGCGGCCGTGCCTGCCCCATGAGCAGTTCACCTGCGATGAGCTTGTCCTGGACAGGCTCTGCGAGCTCCAGGAGGCGCAGCGAGTTGGCGATGTGCGGGCGGCTGCGGCCGACCTTCTTCGCGAGCATCTCCTGCGTCAGCTGGAAGTTCTGCATGAGGAAAGCGTAGGCCTCTGCCTCCTCGATGATATTGAGGTTCTCGCGCTGGATGTTCTCGATCAGGGCGATCTCACTGATCTCTGCATCGTTATATTCTCGCACAAGTGCCGGTACTTTTTCAAGTCCTGCTTTGCGGGCGGCGCGCAGGCGGCGCTCACCGGCGATGAGCTCGTAGCCCTTCTCCGGCAGGCGCCGGACGATCAGAGGCTGCAGGATGCCGTACTGGCGGATGGACTCGCTGAGGTCCTCGAGCGCCGCCTCGTCGAAATTCTGGCGCGGCTGATAGCGGTTGGCCCGAATCTCATCGGCCGCGATTTCCTGCACCTGGTCTTTGGCCGGTGTGATCTCGCGGTTCTTCAAGAGCGCGCCGAGTCCTTTGCCGAGGCCGCCATGTCCTTTACTCACCATGTGCCATCACCTCTTCTGCCAGCTTCATATAGGTGTCCGTTCCTTTGGAACGCTTGTCGTAGTAGAGAATGGGCTCGCCGTACGACGGCGCCTCGCTGAGGCGGACCGTGCGCGGGATCATCGTCTTGTAGACGAGCTCGCCGAAATTCTCGCGGACCTCGGCGACGACCTGCTCCGCGAGCCGCGTGCGGCCATCGTACATCGTCATGAGCACGCCCTCAACCTCGAGATGCGGATTGAGATTCGTGCGCACGAGTTCAATCGTGTTCATGAGCTGCGAGACGCCCTCGAGCGCGTAGAACTCGCACTGGATCGGCATGAGCACGGAGTCTGCTGCGGCTAGCGAGTTGAGCGTCAAGAGGCCGAGCGACGGCGGGCAGTCGATGAGGATGTAGTCGTAGTCCTGCTCGACAGGCTCGAGCGCCCGCTTGAGCCGTGTCTCACGCGAGATGGCCGCGACGAGCTCGACCTCGGCACCGGCCAGTTCGATGTTAGCCGGCAGCACGTCGACGCCGAATTCCGTCTTGATGATGGCATCCTGCACTGCTACACCGTTGATGATGACCTGATAGATCGTCGTCGCGAGCGCCGACTTGTCGATGCCATAGCCGCTCGACGCATTGCCCTGCGGGTCACAGTCGACGAGCAGGACCTTCTTCTCCTTTGCCGCCAGACATGCCGCGAGGTTCACCGATGTCGTCGTCTTGCCGACGCCGCCCTTCTGATTGGCTACTGCAATGATCTTTGCCTTTGCCACGAATTTCACCACTTTCTTTGATTTCCCATACCATTCTGTCCTGCAATCGTAAACAAGTGCACAGCTATCCTTGTAAAAGCGTGCTAGAATCAGTATAATTGTTACATTGTAACATTTGTAATGCTTGTACGGCAGGAGCCTCTGCCATCCGTCACGGCTCCTCCGCGCTGTATACCCTATATCATAATATAGAAATCGCGAAAATGCCATTGTTTCACGTGAAACATTTTAAAAAATTACGGGGAGGAATATCCATGCCTGTCTACAATGCCCCACTGCTGAAGATTGACCCGAAGGAGACGCGCCGCTATGCAGGGCTCATGCGCGCCAAGGATTTTGATGAACGCCTTATCGAGGATGCCTGCCAGGACGCCCGCCTGCTCGCCGAGCCACGCGGCATCTGGCAGCTCTACGACTACGACTGCGAGAAGCAGATCGTGAAGGCCGACCCACCCTTCCACATCGAGGGAACAAAGATTGGCAAGCATCTCTCCGGCTGTGACAAGGTCATCCTGCTCGCCGTCACGGTCGGCGATGCCATCGAGGACATGGTCACGAAGCGCTTTGCCGATGGCGAGTACGCGAGCAGCGTCCTGCTCGACGCCGCCGCGACCACGGCCGTCGAGCAGCTGGCCGACGGCATGGAGAAGGCCATCAAGCCGAAGATGGCCGCACAGGGCTATGGCATGCGCTGGCGCTTCAGTCCCGGCTACGGCGACTGGCCGCTCGACCAACAGCCCGAGCTCATCCGCGTGACAAAGTGCGAGACCATCGGCATCTCGCTGTCCGAGTCAAAGATGCTCGTGCCGCGCAAGAGCGTCACGGCCATCATCGGCCTATATAAGGAAGTCAAGGGCTCAGAAGAAGCAGCGCACTCCCCCAACGGCTGTGCCGCCTGCGACAAAGTCGACTGCCCCTCCCGCAAGGCGGTCAAGTGAGCGGGAGACAAAAGTATTGACATAGAATTCATACTGCATTACTATGTCAATAGAATCTTTGAGCAAGAACATCAGGAATCACGTATCAGGAACATTCTGGAGGAATTGGCTATGATCCACATCTTTGACGGTGCCATGGGCACGATGCTGCAGGCTGGCGGTCTAAAGGCGGGCGGCTGTCCCGAACTCATGAACATCGACCACCCGGAAGTCGTCCGGCACATCCACGAGGCCTACATCGAGGCCGGTGCGACCATCATCGAGACGAACACCTTCGGCGCCAGCCGCCTCAAGCTCGATCACTACGGCCTCGAGGATCGCGTCGAAGAGCTCAACACGGCAGCCGTCCGGATTGCCAAGGAAGCTGCCGGCACGCGTGCCAAGGTCGCCGGCTCCATGGGCCCGACGGGCCGCTTCATCAGCCCGCTCGGCGACCTCGATTTCGAAGAAGCCTATGCGTGCTTCAAGGAGCAGGCCAGCGCGCTCGCCAAGGCCGGCGTCGACTTTTTCATCATCGAGACCTGCATCGACATCCAGGAGATGCGCGCCGCCCTGCTCGCCTCCAAGGAGGTCGCGCCAGAGATCCCGGTCATCTGCCAGCTGACCTACAGCGACGACGGCCGCACGGTCACGGGCACCGACCCGCAGTCGGCCGCCATCATCCTCTCCCACATGGGCGCGGACATCATCGGCGTCAACTGCTCGCTCGGACCGGAGCAGCTCGTGCCGATCGTCAAGACGCTCGCCGCCAGCTGCGACTGCCCAATCAGCGTCCAGCCGAACGCCGGCATGCCGCAGCTCGTTGACGGTGTGACGCATTTCCCGATGGGTCCTGAGGACTTCGGCAGCTGGGGCCCGAAGCTCCTCGCCGCCGGTGCCACCTACCTCGGCGGCTGCTGCGGCACGACGCCAGCTCACATCCGCGCGCTGCGCGCTGCGCTCGAAGGGCAGGCTGAGCCCGTGCGCGAGCCGCTGCCGAAGCGCCTCTGGCTCGCCAGCCGCAGCCGCTCGGTCTGCGTCGACAAGGACCTGCCGACCGTCCTGATTGGCGAGCGCATCAATCCGACGGGCCGCAAGAAGCTCGCCGCCGAGATCCGCGAAGGCTCCCTGCTCTCCGTCAAGAAAGAAGCCGTGAACCAGGTCAAGGCCGGCGCAAGACTGCTCGACGTCAACATGGGCGTGGCCGGTATCGATGCCACCAAGGCCATGAAGCAGGCCGTGACGGAAATCGCCCAGCTCACAGACGCGCCGCTCGCCATCGACACGAGCGATGCCGCCGCGCTCGAGGCCGGCCTGCGCGCCTATCCGGGCCGCGCCCTGATCAACTCGGTAACGGCAGAGGACGACCGCATCCGCGACTTCCTGCCGCTCGCCAAGAAGTACGGCGCTGCCATCCTCTGCCTGCCGATCACCGAAGACGGCGTGCCCAAGACGGCCGAGGACCGCCTCAAGGCCATCGAGTACATCGTCGGCAAGGCAAAGGAAAACGGCCTCGAGGACGGCGACTTCCTGCTCGACGCCCTCGTCATGACCGTCTCCGCCGACAAGAACGCCTGCCGCGAGGTACTCAAGACCCTGCAGCTCTACCGCCAGCGCCTCGGCTATCCTTCGACGATGGGCCTCTCGAACATCTCGTTCGGCCTGCCGAACCGCCCGCTGATCAACAGCACCTTCTTCGCGATGTGCCTCGCCGCCGGCCTCGACGCCCCGATCATGAACCCGTACGACGAATCGATGCAGAAGGCCCTGAAGGCCAGCGCCGCCCTTTTAGGCGACGACCCCTGCGGCCTCGCCTTCAGCCAGGACGAAGCAAACCTCGCCGTGCCGAAAAAGGCCGCCGTCATGAAGACGACCGACCTGCCGATCCTCGATGCCATCAAACAGGCCGTCATCGAAGGCGAGAAAGACATCATCGTCGGCCTCGTCGTCCAGGCCCTGCAGGAGGGCAAGTCCAGCAACGAGATCACCGAGAAAGGCCTGACGGCCGCCATGACCGAGATTGGCGAGGACTTCGGCTCCGGCCGCATGTTCCTGCCGCAGGTCCTGCTGTCGGCCGAGACGATGCGCGCGGCGTTTGACAAGCTCAAGGAGCTCATCCCCGCGAGTGCCAATGCCGATAAGGGCACCTTCGTCATCGCCACCGTCAAGGGCGACGTCCACGACCTCGGCAAGAATATCACGGGCGCGCTGCTCGCGAACTCCGGCTTCAAGGTCATCGACCTCGGCAAGGACGTCGAGGCCGATACCATCGTCGAGACTGCCCTCGAGCAAAATGCCGACGTCGTCGGCCTCGCCGCCCTGATGACGACGACCATGCCTCAGATCGATAAAGTCATCGACAAACTGCGCCGCGCCGGCGCACGCGCCAAAGTCATGATCGGCGGCGCCGCCGTCACTCAAGACTACGCCGACAGCTGCGGCGCCGACGCCTATGCAGCCGATGGCGTCAAGGCAGTGAAGTTGGCTAAACAGATTGTTGGTGTAGAGTAAGATCAATGGGCAAGACACATGCGTGTGGACGGAGGGGGCTATATTTCGGCTTCGTCGCTCCGCTAAATGAGCCCTATGATACGATATCCTCTCGATGCCCCCCCGCCGCCTGCCGCGGCGTTCTCACATCGCATCTCTATGCCCAAGATTATCAGGGCTCAGCCCTGCGGGCTATCGCTGCGCTCCTGCAGGCGAAACACAGCCCCCTCCTGAAGTTACGGCTTACGCCTTCACCGTGCTCGCATGCGAAAAACCTGCCCCCGCCTACTAACCGAGTTAAAATCGCATGCTAAGAACTGCGTTGCCCACAACAGTGCCTTCAATCGAGCTAAGTTGCACAAGAAGCACCTTCGGGCGAGCAGGGCTGCACAAAAGCGTAGCGTTGGCGCACTGCGTCAAGAATCGATTTTTTCCCCACCAAAATCCTGTCAAAAGAGCGTCGTCCAAGCAAAGCGCGTTTAGCTCTTTTGATAGGCTGCATTAAAAGGGAAAAAATCGATTCAGCAGTGCGCCACAGCGGAGCGTTGTGCAGCCCTGCTCGCCCGTCCACTACATCTGCATCAAAAAAGGAGCCCGTTTCCCATCCGAGTGGATGAAGAAACGGGCTCCTTTGCTGTTATCCGAGTATCGTCAATCAGAACAGTACCTTTGCGAGGTGCAGGTAGTCCGGGTCGAGGATCTTCTTGTTGTTGACTGCATCGTGCAGGTCAATCGAGACAACGCGGCCCTTGCTGTAGCCGAAGACGATGTCCGACAGGCCCGAGATCAGTGCGAGAGCAGCCTGCTCGCCGAGCTGGCTGGCGCGGACGCGGTCGATGACCGACGGCGAACCGCCGCGCTGGATGTGGCCGAGGACCGAGACGCGCGTATCGAGCTGCGTCTTCTCCGCGATGTACTGGCCAATCTCCTGGCCGCTGCCAGCACCCTCTGCCACGACGACGAGGATGTAGCGCTTGCCCCTCTTATAGGCTTCCGTCATGTTGTCGCAGATCTCATCGAGGTTGTACTCCTCCTCCGGCACGAGGATGTACTCAGCGCCGCCCGAGATGCCCGAGACGAGAGCCAGCCAGCCGCAGTTGCGGCCCATGACCTCGAGGACGATGACGCGGCGATGTGCCGAAGCCGTATCGCGCAGCTTGTTGATCGCATCGATGATCGTATTCGCAGCCGTATCGCAGCCGATCGTGTAGTCAGAGCCCCAGACATCGTTGTCAATCGTGCCCGGCAGGCCGACGATAGGGATGCCCGTCTCCTTCGAGAGCAGCGATGCGCCGCGCAGCGAGCCGTCGCCGCCGATGACGCAGAGGCCCTCGATGCCGCGGTCCGTCAGATGCTTGTAGCCCATCATGCGGCCTTCCGGCGTCTTCCAGCGTTTGCAGCGCGCCGTGCCGAGGAACGTACCACCGCGCTGGATGATATCACTGACATCCCTGGACTTCATCTCAAACATATCCTCTTCCAGCAGACCGTGATAGCCGCCGCGGATGCCCCATACCTTGACACCCTCGTACAGAGCCGTACGGACGACAGCGCGAGCTGCTGCGTTCATGCCTGGGCTGTCGCCGCCGCTCGTCAAGACTGCAATACTTTTCAACATAATGGAAGTCCCCCTTGAATTGAGAATTGCTAGCATATTGACTGAATCAAAACCATAGTATGACGTTTATCATCTTTAATCATACCATAAAAGCCCCGAAGAAAACAGGGATGACGGTTATTTTTTCGGACCAGTACAGCCCTTGACAAAAGGCCATGAGGATGATAGATTTTAACTAGATGCTGTGCAACTGACGGAAGTGGATGACCACAGGGAGCACAGGGAAGAAGAGCCGACCGTCTGGGCACAGCCTGGATTTGTGTCGGCTTTTTTGTATGTGAAAAAGGAGCAATAGGAAATGAAAGAACTGGAACTCAAATACGGATGCAACCCGAACCAGAAGCCAGCCCGCGTCTTCATGGAGCACGATGCTGAGCTGCCGTTCACCGTCCTCAACGGCCGTCCGGGCTACATCAACCTGCTCGACGCGATGAACAGCTGGCAGCTCGTCCGCGAGCTGCGCGAGGCCACCGGTCTTCCGGCTGCCGCTTCTTTCAAGCACGTCAGCCCGGCAGGCGCTGCCGTCGCCGTTCCCCTCTCCCCCGTCCTCGAGAAAGTCTACTTCGTCGAAGGCGTAGAGCTTTCCCCGATTGCCACGGCTTACATCCGCGCGCGCGGCGCGGACCGCATGAGCTCCTACGGCGATTTCGTCGCCCTGTCCGACGAGTGCGATGCCCAGACGGCTTCCTTCCTCAAGCGCGAGGTCTCCGACGGCATCATTGCGCCGTCGTATTCGCCAGAGGCCCTCGATATCCTCAAGTCGAAGCGCAAAGGCACGTACCTGATCCTGCAGATGGACCCCGCCTATCAGCCGGCAGAGCTCGAGCGCAAGCAGGTCTTCGGCGTCACCTTCGAGCAGAAGCGCAACAACGTTGCCATCACGGAAGACTGCCTCAAGGACATCGCGACGAAGAACCACGACCTGCCGAAGAACGCCAAGCGCGACCTGCTGATTGCCCTGATCACGCTCAAGTACACGCAGTCCAACTCCGTCTGCTACACGAAGGATGGCCAGGCCATCGGCATCGGCGCCGGCCAGCAGAGCCGCGTCCACTGCACGCGCCTTGCCGGCACGAAGGCCGACAACTGGTTCCTGCGCCAGAGCCCGCAGGTCCTCAACCTGCCGTTCAAGCCGGAAGTCCGCCGCCCGGACCGCGACAACGCCATCGACGTCTACATCGGCGAAGAGTGGGAAGACCTCCTGGAGACCGATGACTGGAAGCGCGTCTTCACCGAGAAGCCGCCCGTCTTCACGCGTGAGGAGAAAAAGGCCTGGCTCAAGAAGGAGACAGGAGTCTCCCTCGGCTCCGATGCCTTCTTCCCGTTCGGCGACAACATCGAGCGCGCCCACAAGAGCGGCGTGACCTATGTCGCCCAGACCGGCGGCTCCATCCGCGACGACAATGTCATCGAGACGGCCGACAAATACAACATGACGATGGCCATGACGCACATCCGCCTGTTCCATCACTGATCCACCAAATATCGACAGCAAAATCCCGGCGCATTTCCGCCGGGATTTTTATTTTGCTTCATGATAAAGGATATCAATATGCTATACATTATAAATTTTTAGTATTTTATGTTTCTGAAAAATAAGTGTATAATATACCTAAAGGATAATAAATATTGAGACGAAGTGAGTATCAAAATGTGATAAACGTCACTTAGGCGTTCTCCGCTACACGAGCATATTCCCTTCATCCTTGAATAGAAAGGCGGGATCGGACATGAAAGAACGGCCGCGTGTCGTCATCCTCGGTGGAGGTATCGGCGGCATCAAAGCAGCGCAGCAGCTGGCCAATCAGCCGGTGGATGTGCTGATCATCGATCACAACAACTACCAGGTCTTCCAGCCGCTCCTTTATCAGGTAGCGACGTCGATGCTCTCGACGGATGAGGTCGTCTACCCCATTCGTGGTTTCTTCAAAAAAGCAAATAACGTGGATTTCCTTTTAGCAGAAGTCCGCGGCATCCAGCCAGAAGCAAAGATTGTCAAGACGAGTCACGGGGATGTTCCCTACGACTATCTCATCATCGCTCTTGGCTCGACGCCAAATTTCTTTGGCAATAAAGAAGTAGAACGAAACGCATTCCCATTGAAGACCTTGCAGGACGCCATCCGCATCCGCAGCCATCTCTTGAGTGTCTTTGAAGAAGCTTCTGCTGAGACCGACCCTGAAAAGCGCAAGGCTCTGCTGACCTTTGTCTTTGTCGGCGCTGGCCCGATTGGTGTTGAAGGGGCAGGCGGCGTATCCGAGCTCGTTTACGATGTCCTGCAGAAAGAGTTTCACCATATTGACTTTGAGGAAGTCAGCATCCATCTGATTGGCGCCGACCCATGCGTGCTCAGCATGATGTCCGAAAAGCTCCGTATAGAGACACTCAAGGTCCTGCAGAAAAAACGCATTGACGTACAGTGCTCCATGCTCGTGACGGGCTACGACGGGGAGACGCTTTCCTACCGTCCGATGAATGCGCCAAAAGATGCGCCTTGCTCCACGCTCAAGGCGAAAACGGTTGTCTGGTCAGCAGGTGTACGCCCTGTGGACTGCCTCAACAGCTTTGCCTGCGAAAAAGACCGCGGCAAACGCCTGCTCATCGATGATACGATCCGTGTCCCAGGCATGCAGGATGTCTTTGCTATTGGGGACTGCTCAAGCTACACACCGCCCGGTGAACAGCGTCCTCTGCCGACGCTTGCCCCCGTTGCGCTGGCGGAAGGAGAGCTCGCCGCCAAGAACATCCTGCATGATGTACACGGGGAAGAGATGGAACACCTCCATTACAAGAGCAAAGGCGTCATGGCCATCATCGGCAACAGTGAAGCCGTCATGGAAGCAGGCCCTCTGCGCGGCCGCGGTTTTCTCGCCTGGTCGGCCTGGCTCTGGATCCATCTGCTCACGAAAGCAGGGTTCCATGCCAATATCACCGTCACGTTTAAATGGATCTTCAATTATCTCTCGGGGACACGCCTTGGCCGCCTGATCACTCGTCCTGAGTTGAAAGGCCTGCCTGAATCCATAAAAAATGCTCCGGGAGCAAGAGATGCCGGAGTAGAGAAACAGGCGTCGTAATGCATGTAAAGCAAAAAGCTATTACATAAAGAAACGTTACCTTTTAGTCCAGATATATAGGAGGGATTCGCATGATTCCAGAAACGAAACTGAACAGCCAGTATGGCCTTTTCATCGACGGGGCCTGGCGTCCGTCAGCCGATGGCAAGACATTTGATTCTTTTTGCCCTGCGACTGGTGACAAACTCGCCAGTTGTTCAGAAGCCACATCGCAGGATGTCGATGCTGCCGTAGACGCAGCCTGGAGAGCCTTTGCCACGTGGAAGAATACCACGGTCAAGGAGCGTGCTGCCCTTCTCAACAAGATTGCCGACATCATCGACGCACATACGGACGAGCTTGCTCTCATCGAGACCCTCGACAATGGCAAGCCCATCCGCGAGACAAAGAACATCGATGTGCCGCTTTCCGCTGCTCATTTCCGTTATTTTGCCGGCTGCATCCTCGCGGAGGAAGGCACCGCCACGATGCTCGATAATACGACCATGAGCATCATCCTGCGTGAACCGATTGGCGTTGTCGGCCAGATCGTACCGTGGAACTTCCCCTTCCTCATGGCCGCGTGGAAACTCGCACCGGTACTCGCCAGCGGCTGCTGCACGGTCCTGAAGCCGTCAAAGACGACCTCCCTCTCCGTGCTGTACTTTGCCGATCTCATCAAGGATGTCCTGCCGCCAGGTGTATTCAACGTCATCACGGGCGCAGGCTCAAAAGCCGGCCAGTACATGCTTGACCACAAGGGCTTCTGCAAACTGGCATTCACAGGTTCAACGGAAGTCGGTCTTTCCGTTGCCAAGGCTGCGGCCGAAAAACTCATTCCGGCCACGCTTGAGCTCGGCGGCAAATCCGCGAACATCTTCTTCGCGGACTGCAACCTCGAACAGGCTTATGATGGTGCCCAGCTCGGCATCCTCTTCAATCAGGGGCAGGTCTGCTGCGCTGGTTCGCGCATCTTCGTTCAGGAAGATATCTATGACGAATTTGTAGCAGAACTCGCCAAACGCTTCAACAAAGTCAAGATTGGCCTGCCGTGGAAGGAAGATACGCAGCTCGGTGCGACGATCTATAAAGCTCAGCTCGATAAGGTTCTCTCCTATGTCGAACTCGCTAAAGAAGAAGGTGCGACCATCGCCTGCGGCGGTGAGCAGGCAACTGACGGTGCGCTCAAGAACGGCATCTTCATGAAGCCGACGCTCATCACAAATGCTACGAACGACATGCGCGTCGCCCGCGAAGAGATTTTTGGACCTGTCGCCGTCGTCATCAAGTTCAAGACGGAAGAAGAAGTGATCAAGATGGCCAACGACAGCGATTACGGCCTTGGCGGCGCTGTCTGGACACAGGATATCAACCGTGCCTTCCGTGTTGCTAGCTCCATCGAGACGGGCCGCGTCTGGGTCAACACGTACAACCAGATTCCTGAAGGCTCGCCGTTCGGCGGCTACAAGCAGTCCGGTATCGGACGCGAGACGCACAAAGTCATCCTCGAGCACTATACGCAGATGAAGAACATCCTCATCAATCTCTCGGGACAGCCGTCCGGCTTCTACCCGCAGAAATAAAACACACCACTCCTTGGCTTACCATATTCCCATCCTGCTTTTCCTCACATACAGCAAAAGGCTGCCGCAAGTCCGGCAGCCTTTTGCATGTCCAGAGGCCGCATGGAATCAAGACGCCCTGTACCCTACAGATTGGATTATTACAAAATTCTTGCGTGTTTTCTCATTTGCGATACAATAAAAGAAAGACACAGATACACGTGAGATATGAGAAATGAGGCGATTTTGATGTTCCAGAAATTCGGTGTGCTGGCCATGGTGCCCGTGCTCGTCGCGGCAGCCCCTGCCTATGCCGAGTGGCACGGCAATGCCCATATCGAGAATGTCGAGGTGACGGGCAGCTATCTGACGGACGACACCTCCGAGGCAGGGCTCAAGAAGGCCCGCGAGGAAGCACATAAGGATGCGCTGCGCCTCGCGACAGAGAAGGCTGGCGTCTTTGTCCAGAGTTATTCCAAGACACACAATCAGGTACTTACCGAGGATGAGATTCAATCGATATCCGGCAACATCCTCGCCGTCCAGAACGAGTCATATGCGACGAGTAAGACGAGCGACGGCTACACGCTCGTCACCTGCCACCTGACGGCCTACATCCAGCTCGACCAGGTCGACCTCAACCAGGCCATCCAGCAGATCAACATCGAGGGCGAGAACCGAGAGCTCAAGGCCGTCATCGAGGGCCTCAAGCACAGCCAGGGCAAGGCAGGCGAGCTGCCCTACGGCACGGCCTACTTCCAGAAATTTGCCCAGAACAGCTCCCTGCTCAAGAAAGTCTGTGACGTCGGCTACGACGTCGACAGCGTGAGCTACGACAAAGCGACGGGCCTGATCCGCTACAACCGGTTCACGAGAGCCGTGGACGATGATCAACTCTATGCGTTCCACGTCGAGCTCTCCTATCCGGATAACACCGAGCGCATCTACAAGATCACAAAGATCACCGAGAAACCGTTCCAGGCCACCGAGTTGAAGTTCAAGAACGCGCGCGAGACCATGCTGCCGATTGCCACCTACTCCACTGACGACTACTACCGCCGCCTGGTCTGCAAGCAGCTGCAGCTGCCCGAGTACGCTCATCTCAAGCAGCCGGGCTGGGGCCCAATCCCTCTGCTCGACCCGCCGCTCTACACCGACAAGCTCAACATGAAGCGGATAAACGGCATGCTCTACTGCTCGCTGGCCGACACCGAGGACGGCCTCGCCAACCTGCTCTTCCCGAGTTTCGCCGTCCGCTACGACCCGCAGCGCAAAGTCCTCGAAGAGGCCGATATCCTCTACACCGACAGCTGGATCCCTGCTAGGACAGAGTATCTCGCCGCCATCCCCTACCTTGATTTCCTCTACCACGACGGTGACTTAGAGAATCCATAATCCCCCCTCCGCCACTGCGATCATCTTCAAGGCCCCAGCCAGACAAAATTGGCTGGGGCCTTTCTCATGCCTGTTCTTCCCAATTCACCTTGTATTGCAAATTTGTTCATTTTTATCTTTACATTTGTTCCAATAAGTGGTATGATAAATCATGTCAGAACAATAGAAATTGATTTATAGGAGGATAAAAATGGAACTCGCAAAATTCATCGATCACACGTATCTCCAGCCGGATGCCCAGAAGAAGGACATCGACAAGATCCTCGCTGAGGCAAAGCAGTATCATTTCGCTTCGGTCTGCATCAGCCCGATCTGGGTCTCCTATGCCCATAAAGAACTGGCCGGCTCTGGTGTCAACGTCGTCACGGTCATCGGCTTCCCAGAAGGTGCTACGCCGACTTCCGTCAAGGCATTCGAAACCAAGCAGGCCATCGCTGATGGTGCCGACGAAGTCGATATGGTCATCCCGATTGGTTTCCTCAAAGATGGAGAATATGATTATGTAGAAAATGACATCCGTGCAGTCGTAGAGGCCGCACAGGGCAAGACGACGAAGGTCATCATCGAAGCATGCCTGCTGACGGATGCAGAAAAGGTGAAGGCTTGCGAGCTCGCCAAGAAAGCTGGCGCTGACTTCGTCAAAACTTCGACGGGCTTCTCCAAATGGGGCGCTACAGTCGAAGATGTCAAGCTCATGCGCAAGACCGTTGGGCCGGACATGGGTGTCAAGGCATCGGGCGGCGTCCGCGACCGCAAGGAAGCCGAAGCCATGGTAGCCGCCGGCGCCAACCGCATCGGCACGAGCCACGGTGTCGAGATCATGCAGGGTTGATTCTCTGAAAATCCATGATTATATCAGAATAGGAGGAAAGAAAACATGGCAAAGTGGATCCAATATGATAATGGCTATCTCAATAAGACCCCAATCTTTCAGTTCATTCTTCTTTCCTGCCTGTTCCCCTTATGGGGAGCAGCAGCAAGCTTGAATGATGTATTGATTACGCAATTCAAGAGTGTCTTTGATTTAAGTGACTTCGCCAGCGCCCTTGTCCAGAGTGCATTTTACGGCGGCTATTTTTTAATCTCTATTCCTGCTTCGATGGTCATCAAGAAAACGACTTATAAGACAGCCATTCTCTGTGGCCTGATTTTCTACATTGTCGGCTGCTCACTCTTCTTCCCTGCATCTCACATGGCTACGTACACCATGTTCCTCGCAGCTGTATTTGCCATCGCCATCGGCCTTGGCTTCCTAGAAACTGCTTCGAACACCTACAGTACTATGCTTGGACCGGAGAAATATTCGACCTTGCGCCTGAACATCAGCCAGACGTTCTACCCCATCGGTGCTGCAGCAGGCATCCTGCTCGGTAAATATCTGATTTTTGAAGACGGCCAGAGCATGGCTGCACAGATTGCCAGCATGACCGCAGAAGAAGCGCATGCCTATCGCCTTGATATGTTGATGAATACACTCGAACCTTACCGTGTCCTCATCATCGTGCTCTTAGCTGTTCTTCTTCTCTTTGCCCTGACGAAATATCCATCTTGCAAACCAGTCGCCCCCAAGGATGCACCAAAGGCAGAAGATCCCAGCATTGGCGAAACGCTGCGTTATCTTGTCGGCAACCACAAATTCAAGAAGGGCATCGCTGCGGAATTCCTTTATGTCGGCATGCAGGTAGCTGTCTGGTCTTTCACCATCCGCCTGGCTCTGACAATGGATGCCTCCATCAATGAGCGCATGGCCGCCAATTTCATGGTCATCAGCTACGCTTGCTTCTTTGTCGGCAAATTCATCGCCAACTTCCTTCTCGCACGTTTCTCCACGAATAAAGTACTCGTTGCCTACTCCGTCATCGGCTGCCTTCTGGTACTCTATGTTTCCTTTATCCCAAGCTTCACGGCGGTCTATGCCGCTGTCGCGATCAGCATCCTGATGGGTCCCTGCTGGGCTACCATTTACGGTGAGACGCTCAAAACGGTCGACAAAAAGTACACGGCTACGGCCGGCGCTGTCTTGGTCATGTCCATCATCGGTGGTGCCATCGTTCCGGCAATCCAGGGATACGTCTCTGATATAACTGGATCCATGCAGTTCTCGTTCATTGTCAACTTCTTCTGCTTCCTCTATGTCGGCTTCTACTTCTATCAGAAGTACCGTGCTGAATCAAAAGTCGGTCAAGATGCCAATACGATGCTCGCACAAAAATAATTTCATGGTTGTCAATCGATTTGTATAGGAGGTCTTTTCCATGTCTATTGCTACCAAAATTTGTCTGAATAAATCGTATTTCAAGGAAAATATAACAACAATCCTAGAGAATGATGATTTCAAGGTGACCTTGTTCCGTTATCCTTCCGGCATTGAATCCGTGAAGATAGCGAATGCAAAGGGATATGTGGAATTACTCCCCTACATGGGACAGATTATCTGGGATGCTGAATTCAATGGCATCAGCCTGCGCCTCAAGAACATCTTCAAGGAACCAAAACCAGCAACATGCATCGTTGACACATACGGTTGCTTCGCTTTCCATTCCGGGTTACTGGCCAACGGCTGCCCTGGCCCTGAAGATACACATCCCATGCATGGCGAGTTCTCCTGTGCCAAGATGGATGAAGCGTGGCTTGAGATCAGTGAGGACACGGTATCGCTCGTCAGCAAGTACGAATATTGCCAGGGCTTCGGCTATCATTACATCGCACAGCCAAGTGTCTCCCTGAAAAAAGATGCCACCCGTTTCACCATCCACATGGAAGTCACGAATCTCACCTGCACAGAGATGCCTCTGCAGTACATGTGCCATATGAACTATGCTTATGTTGATCAGGGACGCATTTCCTCCAACATCCCTGCCACGGCATTCAAACTGCGCGAATCCATCCCGTCGCATGTCCATCCAACTGAAAAATGGCTTGCTTACAATGAAGAGATCAAAAAACTGCAGAAGGAAGGGCGCAGCTTAGAGGTTCTCGACCAGCCTGATATGTACGATCCTGAAATCGTCTTCATGGCAGACCATATCGACCAGTATGCCCCGAATGTCACGGTGGAGATTGATTCTCCGAAAGGCTATGGCTTCCGCACAGATTTCTCCACAAAAGACTTCACCAGCGCTACCCGCTGGATCATGAAGAACGACGACCTTCAGGTAGCCGCTTTTGTCCTGCCTGCCACCTGCCGTCCGGAAGGCTTCCTCGCAGCCAAGAAAGCTGGCACGCTTCTCTACTTGAAGCCCAATGAAAAGAAAACCTTCACGGTACTGACCGGACTGAAATGACACCATCAAGAAAGGAAGCATTCCCATGAAAATAGCAGTAATCGGGTCCAATATGGTCGACCTGACCTCATATATCACACGCATGCCTGTGCTCGGCGAAACGCTGGAAGCTCCTGACTTTTCAATGGGCTGCGGAGGCAAAGGCGCGAATCAGGCCGTTGCAGCCGCAAAATACGGCGCCGATGTCCTGATGATGACAAAAGTCGGTGATGATGCCTTTGCAGATAATACCATCGCTAACTTCCAGAAAGCTGGTATCGACACAAAATATGTGCAGAAAGTTCCTGGTGTATCCAGTGGCGTTGCACCAATCTTTGTTGACAAAAGCGGACAGAACAGCATCTTGATCATTAAGGGTGCCAATCAATACCTGTTGCCCAAAGACATCGATGACGCAGAAGAAGATCTCAAGAACTGCCAGCTAATCATCCTACAGTTAGAGATTTCTCTGGAAACCGTATATTACGCCATCGACTTCGGTAAAAAACACGGAATCCCAGTATTGTTAAATCCTGCACCAGCAACAAAGGAGTTACTCATAGACAAGGCTTGCCAATGTGACTTCTTCATGCCGAACGAAACAGAGTTAGCCATCTTGACAGAGATGCCAGTCTCGACACTAGATGAAGTGGAAGCCGCGGCTAAGAGTCTTGTCGATCGAGGCCTGAAAAATGTCATCGTCACCATGGGGTCTCATGGATCCATGTGGATCAGCAAAGAAGGAAAGCATCTCGTAAAGCCATTCAAAGTCAATGCCATCGATACGTCTGGTGCTGGAGATGCCTATATCGGCTGCTTTGCTTGCTGCTATGTGCAGACTGGCGACATCCTCTCCTCGATGAAGACAGCCAGTGCCTTTGCTGCACTCAGCGTCACGAAGCGCGGTACGCAGAAGTCCTATCCTGAAAAAGAAGATGTACTGAAATTGCTCAAGGAGTAAGTCCTATCTACATCTGAAAAATGGCTCTCCTCATTTCATCAAGGAGAGCCATTTTTCTATGCCCATTATTTGAACCATCAGCAACATCCGATATATAATAGGTTCAGATAGAAGCTTTACCGGGAATGTATGGGGAGATGAGGATATGGATCAAGATAAAGATCGGCTGAGCATCGATGCTGCCAGACTATATTATGAATCCGATATGAGCCAACAGAAAATAGCCAATGAGCTTGGCATATCGCGACCTTCTGTTTCACGTTTATTGCAATATGCTAAGGACAGGGGCTTTGTTCAGATCAAGATCATCGATCCTACCGAACGGGGTCTTTCTCTGGCTGATGAACTGTGTCAGAAATACAATCTGAAGACTGTGAAGATAGCAAACGCACCGCTCAACGATAACCGAGAAATAAAAAAAGCCATCGGTCTAAAAGCTGCTGAATATCTATATGATATCGTCAAGGATCACGACATCATCGGTATAGGATGGGGCTCTTCCCTTTATCAAATGGCCCAGGATCTCAAGGCAAAGCCAGTCAAAGATGTACAAGTCGTACAGTTGAAAGGCGGCATCAGCTACTCAAAGCTCAACACCTATGCGCATGAGATTGTCACACTTGTCGCTCGGGCCTTTTCCACCACAGGAATCTTCCTGCCCATTCCTGTCATGTTCGACAATATGGAAGTAAAGCGCTTAGTCGAGCATGACAAATACGTAAAGAACATTCTCGACATGGGCAAACGAGCGAATATCGCAATCGTGACGGTCGGTCCAGCCACAGATGAATCCATCCTCTTCCATCTCGGTTACTACATCAACAAAAAAGACCGAGAGATCTTGAGCCAACAGGCTGCTGGCGATCTCTGCTCCCGCTTCTACGACGACGACGGAAAGATTGTCGATGAAGAGCTCGATAACCGTACGGTCGGCATACGGCTCGATGAATTTCAAAACAAGGAAACGCGCATCCTTGTTGCCGGGGGCAAAGAAAAGCTCCGGGCCATCCATGCAGCGCTCAAAGCTGGTTATATGAATGTATTGATCACCGATCAATATACAGCCCTCGCCTTAAAAGAAATGAACTGAAAACGAAAATAGGCGTCGATGTTTCACGTGAAACATCGACGCCTATTTTTGATTTCACTGCACGGCGAGCTCGTAGAACATGTAGGCACAGATGAAGTAGAGCATGAAGAAGATCATGAAGCGGAAGAGCTTGACGGAGACGAAGCGGATGACGGCGTGGCCGAGAAGGAGGCCGATGACGAGGGCTGGGATGAGATAGAGCGATTCCACGGCGGCGGCGTACATCGGCACGCCCTGGAACAGGAAGAAACCGATGGAGATGATGCCGCTGATCAGGAAGAAGACGACGCTCGTGCCGCGCAGCTCTGCTGGCGTCAGCTCGGTGTAGGCGAAGTAGAGAATCAGAGGCGGGCCCGCCATGCCCGTCGTGACGCCGCAGATGCTCGCGAGGAATCCCATGAGGATGGAGTTGCGGCGGCAGAGCGAAAATCTGTGATGCGTGAACTGCATGAGCAGCAGGGAAATCAGGATGACCGTGCTGACGAGCAGCTTCAGCTGATTCGCCGAGAAATGCGCGAAAATCCAGAAGCCAAAAGGCTGCGCGACAATGTAGCCGACGAGGATGGTCCCGATCAGCTTGTAACGGGCATCCTTCCAGACAAGAAACGTCTGCACGATGCCGGTGAGCAGCGCCACAGTAAACATCATGAGCACCGTCTCGCGCGGGTCGTAAAAAATCATGAGCAAGGGCGCCGCGATGATCACGAGCCCAAATCCCGTGATGCCCTGCATGAACGCAGCCAGCCCGATGGCTAGCGCCGGTAAGAGATGCGCCTGCCAAACAGCAGTATCCAAAACAACCAAAACCTTTCTGCAATCGATGCCGGATTGATTTCGGTAGTCTTGCTGTCAAAGATTATTTTGCTATTTTATCTCCTCTTTAAATGTTTCACGTGAAACAGTGTCGGAACCGATGAGTCGGCACATGTCTTCGGGAATGGGGGCTTCGATGTGAATCTCTTTGCCAGTATCGGGATGGAAGAAGTGGACGCGCCAAGCGTGCAGGGCTTGCCGCGGGATTGTATCGCGGGGGCCGTCGTAGGCTGTGTCGCCTAAAAGAGGATGGCCGATGGCGGCGAAGTGGACGCGGATCTGGTGGGTGCGGCCGGTCAGCAGATGGATCTTGAGCAGGGAATATGATGGCCACGATGCGATCGTCTCGTACTCCGTCAGGGCGCGCCTGCCATCGGCGCGCACCTGCCAGTGATTCGCCTTGCTCGGGTCACGGCCGATTGGCATGTCGATGCAGCCGCTTGGACGGTCCAGATTGCCTCGCACCAGTGCCAGGTACTCGCGGTAGATCTGACCGTGATGCTTTGTCATCGCGTGCTGGATGCGCGCGGATTTGGCGAGGATGACGATGCCCGTTGTGTCTCGGTCGAGCCGATAGAGCGGATGGATGCCGGCTGCTTCTCCCCTGCGCTCGAAATAGCCGGCCACGGCATGGACGAGCGTATCGCGCGCCGCGCGGTGCGTCGGATGGACGATCATGCCCGCGGGCTTGTTGACGACGAGGAAGGTTTCATCCTCGTAGAGGATGGCGAGCGGCAGGTTGACGGGCACGACGGGCGAGGCTTCTTGCCAGAGCAGTGTCAGTTCATCCCCTGCCCTGACGCACAGACGGGCATTGCGGATAGCCTTCCCATTGACAAGGATCGTGCCGTTCCACTTGATGTGCTTCCAGAGCTTCGCCGAGAGCCCGAGCGGCGCGCGCACGAGTTGGCGCAGTTCCCTGCCGTCGTGGGCAGCATCTACGGTATAGGAAATCTTCAATGGGATTCTTCCTCTCTTCCAAAAGCAAAAGGGGATGTTTCACGTGAAACATCCCCTTTGTCTAAAATGCATTAAAGCGGATTCTTTGCCGGTGTGCCGGCCTTGCGTGGATAAGCTTTGGGCGTCGGCATGGTCTTCGTCACGGTGATGATGGCGCGCTTGTCATCAAGGCCGGGCAGGTGGACTTCGCGCACATCAGTGTGACTGCCGCCCATGACTTTGATGGCTTTCGCCGCTTCCTCGACTTCCTCGGCATACGCCCTGCCCTTGAGTGCGAGGAAGTGGCCGCCGCGCTTGACGAACGGCAGACAGTACTCGCAGAGGATGGGCAGGCGTGCGACGGCGCGCGAGACGGCGAGGTCATACTGCTCGCGGTACTTCTTCATGCGCGCCCCCTCCTCTGCTCTCGCATGGACGCAATCCACATCTTCGAGGCCGAGCTCATCGACGACCGTCTGCAGGAAATTGACGCGCTTATTCAGCGAATCCATGAGCGTCAGGTGCACCTGCGGGCAGAATATCTTGAGCGGCAGACCGGGAAAGCCCGCGCCAGTACCGACATCAATTATCGATATCTTACCATCAAACAGCGCTGGATCGTATGCGGAGAGCGAATCGACCATGTGCTTGACGGCGACTTCATGCTCCTCCGTAATGGCAGTGAGATTCATTTTCTCATTCCACTCCACCAGCAGCTCGTAGTAGCGCGTGAACTGCGCGAGCTGGTTCTCGCTGAGCGTCAGGCCGAAGTCCTCCGCTGCTTTCTTCATCTCATCTCGAAACATTGCTCTTCCCCCTCTCAATCTTCCTCATTCTGTTTCGCTGCATCATGAAGACGCTTCTGCTGCTCGAGCCAGACGAGCAGCACGGACACATCGGCCGGCGAGACACCGCTGATGCGCCCAGCCTGACCGACCGAGCGCGGGCGGATGGCCGCGAGTTTCTCGCGCGCCTCATCGCGCAGGCTAGGCACGTCCTGATAATCAATATCTTCTGGCAGAAGCTTCGCCTCGAGCTTCTCCATGTGCGCGACCTGCTCTAGCTGTTTCTTGATGTAGCCCTCGTAGAGAATCGAAGTCTCCACCTGCTGGCGAACTTCCTTCGCGAGCTCCGGCAGTTCGGGATACGCGAGGCGCAGCTTCTCATAGTCGACCTGCTGGCGGCGCAGCAGGTCGGCAAGCGGCTGCGCGCTCTTGATGGGCTCGATGCCCACTTCTTGCAGGCGGGCGTTCGTCTCCTGGCTCGGGTTGATATTCGTCTCCTTGAGCAGCTTCATCGCCGCTTCGATGGCCTCTTTCTTTCTGGTGAAGCGCGCCCAGCGGTCGTCCTTGACGAGGCCGACGCGACGGCCGTACGGCGTCAGGCGCAGGTCGGCATTGTCCTGGCGCAAAAGGAGACGATATTCTGCACGGCTTGTCATGATGCGGTACGGCTCATTCGTGCCCTTCGTCACGAGGTCATCAATGAGCACGCCGATGTAAGCCTCCGAACGCTTGAGAATGAGAGGCTCTCGCTTCTGGATGAACATAGCCGCATTGATGCCGGCGATGATGCCCTGCGCGGCCGCCTCCTCGTAGCCCGACGTGCCGTTGGCCTGCCCTGCCGAGAAGAAGCCGCGGATATCCTTGAACTCCAGCGTCGGCTTGAGCTGCGTCGGGTCGATGCAGTCGTACTCGATCGCATAGCCCGCGCGCATGACGTGCGCATGCTCGAGGCCCGGTATCGTCTTGAGGAAGGCGAGCTGCACGTCCATCGGCATGCTCGTGCTCATGCCCTGCACGTAGACTTCATTCGTGTGCAGGCCCTCCGGCTCGAGGAACAGCTGATGGCGGTCCTTGTCTGGGAAGCGCAGGATCTTCGTCTCGATGGACGGGCAGTAGCGCGGGCCGATGCCCTCGATGATGCCGTTCGCCATCGGCGCGCGGTCCATGTTGTCGCGCAGGATCTTGTGCGTCGCTTCGTTCGTGTAGGTCAGCCAGCATGGCACCTGCTCGCGCGTCCGCTCGTCGCTCATGAACGAGAAGTTGCGCGCCTCCTCGTCGCCCGGCTGGATCTGCATCTTCTCGTAGTCGAGCGTGCGGGCGTCGACGCGGGCCGGCGTGCCCGTCTTGAAGCGCATGAGCCGGATGCCCGCCGCCTTGAGCGAGTCCGAGAACTTCATGGCTGGGCGCTGCCCGTTCGGGCCACCGCTGTAGGTGTGCTCACCGACGATGATGCGGCCCCTGAGATACGTGCCCGTCGCCATGATGATGGCCGGCGCGAGGTAGACCTCTCCCGTCTCGACGAGGACGCCGCGCACGGCCTTCTTGTCCTCAGTCAGCAGCAGGTCCGTGATGAGGATCTGCTTGACGTCGAGGTTCTCCGTCTTCTCGCAGGTCTCTTTCATCGTGAACTGATAGAGCTTCTTGTCTGCCTGTGCGCGCAATGCGTGGACGGCTGGGCCCTTGCCGGTGTTGAGCATGCGGAACTGGATGCAAGTCTTGTCCGCATTGACGCCCATCTCGCCGCCGAGCGCATCGAGCTCGCGCACGAGATGGCCTTTGCCCGGGCCGCCGACCGACGGGTTGCAGGGCATCAGGGCAATATTATCCATCGAGAGCGTCGCCAAAAGCGTCCGGCAGCCGATGCGCGCAGCGGCCAGCGCCGCCTCCACGCCGGCATGGCCAGCGCCAATGACGATGACATCGTATGATCCAGCGGTAAACAACAAAAATCCCCCTTATCTATATTAGGTACGAACTTACTCACTTGCCAATGCAGAATTTGCTGAAGATCTCATTGATGATATCCTCGCCGACCGTCTCGCCCGTGAGCTCGCCGAGCTTCTCCCAGGCAGAGCGCAGGTCGATGGAGATGAAGTCGAGTCCCATATCTGCCTCGATCGTGCGGATGGCCGCCGCGAGGTGCTCGTCCGCCTGGCGCAGCACTTCGGCCTGGCGCGCGTCCGTGACGAAGGTGCCTTCCTGCCCGGCCTGCGTGCCCGCATAGACCTTCGCGGTGATGGCCTTCGTGAGTTCCTCAAGGCCGTCCTGCGTGCGTGTCGAGATCGTGATAACCGGCACCTCTTTCTTGACATGCCTTTGCAACATCTCGGCCGTGACGACGGGTTGCAGGTCGTCCTTGTTGAGCAGCAGGATGGCATCGCGGCCGCGCACGAGCTTGAGGATCTCTTCATCCTCCGCGTCGAGCGGGCGCGATGCGTCGAAGAGCGCGAGGATCAAGGCGGCTTCCTTGACATAGGAGCGCGCCTTCTCGACGCCGATGCGCTCGACGACGTCGTCCGTCGCGCGGATGCCCGCCGTGTCGATGATGCGCAGCGGGATGCCGCCGACGTCAGCGTACTCCTCGATGGAATCGCGCGTCGTGCCCGGCACGTCCGTGACGATGGCCCGCTCCTCACGGAGTAAGGAATTGAGCAGGCTCGACTTGCCGACATTCGGCTTGCCGATGATGGCCGTCAGCAGGCCGTCGCGAAGAATCCGCCCCGCATGTGCTGTCTGCAAGAGGCCGGCAATTCTGTTGCGTATCTCAACCACATTTTTCTGGATATCGTACGTCAGCACATCGTCGACCTCATCCTCGGGGAAGTCAATGGCCGCTTCAATATGGGCAATCATGCCGAGGATCTCGTGACGCATCGCATGGATGCCCTTCGAAAAGTGCCCCGTAAGATGCCCCGCCGCCATCGCCAGCGATGTCTCCGTCCGCGCCTGGATGATATCCATGACGGCCTGCGCCTCCGAGAGGTCGAGCCGCCCGTTGAGGAAAGCGCGCTTCGTGAACTCGCCGCGTTCCGCCGGCCTTGCCCCCGCCTTCCACGTGAGCTCCAACGTCTTGCGCAGCGTCATGAGGCCGCCGTGGCACTGCAGTTCCACGACGTCCTCCACCGTATACGAATGCGGCGCGAGCATGACGAGGGCCAGCGCCTCGTCGACGACCTGCCCCTTCTCATCCACGATATGGCCGTAGACGGCATGATGGCTGCCCGCCAGGACGAGCGGCTTGCCGTTCTTCGCCTCGAAGACCTTGCCGGCCGTCTTCAGCGCATGCTCCCCGCTGATGCGGATGACGCCGATGCCGCCCTCGCCCTGCGGTGTCGCGATGGCACTGATCGTATCTCCCTGCTGCATACTGTCTTCCCTTCCTTTCGCTCTCGAGTCATCTCGAGTCGTTCTAAGCAATTCCGTTCTCAATCATTCTAGTACATGGACCCCGGGCAGGTAAAGCAAAAAGGGCCTGCTCCCAGAAGGAGAAAGCCCTTTCACAGCTCTCTGTATCTTGCTGTCTGTCCGAGTTGAGGACAGAGTCAATTGTCCTCGTTCTCCCGGCTGCGCCGATTGCTCTCCGCCCGACGGCGGCGGCGCGGCACGATGACGACATAGCGGCGCGGCTCATCGCCGGCGCTGTACGTCGATACCTTGCGGCTGTCCTGCAGTGCCATGTGGATGATCTTGCGCTCATGGCGGTTCATCGGCTCGAGATGGATTTCCTGGCCAATGCGGCAGGCCTTCTCAGCCAGATGGCCTGCGAGGCGCGTAAGCGTCTCCTCGCGGCGGGCGCGGTAGCCCTCGATGTCAAGCTGGACATGCAGGCGCTCGCCTGCAACGCCGCGGTTGGCCGCGAGGTTCGTCAGGTACTGCAGCGCATCGAGCGTCTGCCCGTGCTTGCCAATGAGGATGCCAAGGCTCTCGCCCTCGATCTGGAAGAGGATGCCCTCCTCCGTCTCCGAGCGCTGCAGCTCGACCTCGATCTTCATCGCGGCGAACACATCCTCGAGGAACTTGCGCGCGCGCTTCTCCTGTTCGAGCAGCGACACCGCATCCTTTGCCTTGGCGGCCTTAGCAGATGCTGCCTTAGCCGGCGCATCCACCTGCGTTTCTTCGACCTCTTCCTCCAGGCGCGTCTCCAGCTCTGCCATATCGGCAGACGGGTCAGCAGCCTTCGTCTCGGCCACTGCGGCGCCATCGATATCGCGGACGCGGATGCGCGCATCCTTGCGGCCGATCAGGCCGAGGAAGCCGCGGGAAGGCTGCTCGAGCACCGTGTACTCCAGGCTCGCTGGCGCACAGCCGAGGTCAGCGGCGGCTGCCTCAAGCGCCGCCTCGACCGTCCGGCCGGTCCATTCCATGGTATCTGCCATATCAGGCAGCCTCCTTTTTCTTGTCGTCGTGGCGATACATCCACCACTGCTGCGTGATCTGGACGATGTTCATCGTGACCCAGTACAGCACGAGGCCGGATGGGAAGTTCAAGCTGATCCAGCCGATGAAGAGCGGCATGACCGTCATCATGATCTTCATCTGCTGATTCATCTCCGTCGTCGTCTGCTTCTGCTGCAGGAACGTCGTCAGAGCCGAGAGGACCGGAAGGATGTAGTACGGGTCCGGGTCCGACATGTTCGGCAGCCAGAGGAAGGCAGCCGACTCCGGCGTCGGATACGTGAAATTGTAGAGCGCGTAGTACATGCCCATGAGGATTGGCATCTGGATGAGCAGCGGCAGGCAGCCAGCCAGCGGGTTGACACCGGCCTCCTTGTAGAGCGCGCCGACCTTCTGCTGCATGACCTGCGGATTGTCCTTGTACTTCTCCTGGATCTTCTTCATCTTCGGAGAGAGCTCCTGCATGGCCTTCATCGACTTGACCTGCTTGACCGTCAGCGGGTAGAGCAGCATCTTGATGAGGATCGTCAGCAGGATGATGGCCACGCCGTAGCTGCCGAAGCCTGCCAGATCCGTCACATTATAGAGCGCCTGCAGGACAACGTGCAGGAGATTCTCGATCGGTTCGAATATCGTTCCAAAGAAACCCAATATATCACATCCTAATCTTCACAAAAATACCAGTAATACAGAAAAACAGCCCCAATGCCTCACGGCACGGGATCATAGCCACCCTTGTGGAACGGGTGGCAGCGCAGGATGCGCTTGAGGGCCAGCCAGCCCCCACGCCGGGCTCCATAACGCTCGATCGCTTCGAGCGCGTATTCAGAACACGTCGGGACATAGCGGCAGGAGGGCGGGAACATCGGCGAAATGAATCCGCGATAGAACCGCACCAATAGAAGCAGAATTGTCTTCAAGCTCAGGACCTCTTTTGCCTTGCAGTAGATTTCCCATGCTTCGGACGGACCCCATGATGGGCTCCATGAAAGACATGAAGGTCCTTCTTCGAGCCCTTGAAGATGCCAGCCTGCTGGCCGAGCTGCAGGAAAGCCTGCTCCACGGCCTGGCACTTGGCATCGACGATGGGCTTGCGGCCGACGAGCAAGAGAGCCGCATCCTCACGGACGCGGTCCTGATTCAGCCGGTACGCCTCGCGCAGCAGGCGCTTGACGCGGTTGCGCGTGACCGCACAGCCGAGTTTCTTGCCCGCGGCGAAGCCGACACGGCCGCGCACGGTCTCCGCTGGGAAGACATACAGCACGAAGTAGCGGTTCGCATAGGAGCGGCCGCTCCGGTAGACGCGCTGGAAGTCACTGCGGCGCTTGATGATCCGTCTCCTCGGTAAGGTAAGCATTCGCATTTCCCCAAAATCCAATTGAACGAGTTAGTAAAACGGAAAAAGATAAGCAAAAAAGGCCACCGAAGTGACCTCATCCGATTTATGCCGAAAGCTTCTTTCTACCGCGCTGGCGTCTTCTCTTCAGAACGAGACGGCCGCCCTTCGTCTTCATGCGCTCACGGAAGCCATGGGTCTTCTTTCTCCAATGGTTGTTCGGCTGGAAAGTCTGTTTCATGTGTGTAACACCTCCTTCTGGATTTGTCTCTGAGACTAATTGGCTGTATAGAAGCATAGTATCAGATTTTAACTATGTCAAATTATAGACTACCGACTCGCGGCCTGTCAAGGATTTTCCCTTGTCTTTTTGCTGTCAGGCTGTGGATATTTTCAGGCTTATGGCCACTTGCCCACAGAAAAACTGTTGATAAGTCCCGTTACTTTTGATAAGATATTGTTGATTATTGTGCGGAAAACCCCATTGGTGCCCTGCGAGGCAAGGCTCGTAAACGTAAGATACCGTAAGATATCATCCACATTTCCCGCCACTATACCCAAGGAACGACTATACTTATCCACAGCTGTGGATAAAAATGTGGATAACCTTATGCACCTGTGGAAAAAGTTTCTACATATTCTAATAGCAGGAAAGGATTTTTTTCATGGAGCAGACACAGCTGCAGGCTGTTTGGGAGCAGATCCTCACCAAGATGAAGGAAACGCTCGCCGAGTCAGCCTTCAAGTGGTTCAAGTCGGTCAAGCCCATCTCCCTGACCGCCACGGGACTTGTCCTCAGCGCGCAGAACGACCTCGTCAAGGACTGGATCACCAGCCACTACCTCACGATCATCGAGGATGCGGTCGGCGCCGTGCTCGGCAGCAAGCGCAAGGTGGACTTCCTGGTCCTGCCCTCCGTTCAACCCGAGCCCGAACCCGAGCCCGCCAAGCCGGAAAAAGACGCCGACAGCGCCCAAGACACAAAAGAGGCAAAAGAAGCAGCCGGCCACAGCAGCCGCAAGAAGGAAGACCCCAATCAGGGGACGCTCTTCCAGGAGCAGCCGCCCGCACCCGTCGACAACGGCGACATGCACATCGTCGCGCCGGGCGATCGCTCATCGCTGAACCCAAAGTACACCTTCGAGACCTTCGTGACCGGCAGCTCAAACCGTTTTGCCCATGCGGCGGCCATGGCCGTCGCCGAATCGCCGGGCAAAGTCTACAACCCGTTCTTCATGTACGGCGGCGTCGGCCTCGGTAAGACCCACCTCATGCACGCTATCGGCAACCGCGTGCTGCAGAACCACCCCGAGATGCGCGTGCTCTACGTCTCAAGTGAGCAGTTCACCAACGAGATCATCCGCGCCATCCAGGAAGGCAAGGCCGAGCTCTTCCGCCAGAAGTACCGGACCATCGACGTCCTGATGGTCGACGATATCCAGTTCCTCTCCGGCAAGCAGAGCACACAGGAAGAGTTCTTCAACACCTTCAACGCCCTGCACGTCGCCGACAAGCAGATCATCCTGTCGTCCGACCGCCCGCCGCGCGAAGTCCAGAAGCTCGAAGACCGCCTGCGCTCCCGCTTCGAGGGCGGTCTGATCACCGACATCCAGGCGCCGGACCTCGAGACGCGCATCGCGATTCTCAAGAACAAGGCGCTGCTCGACCACGTCGACGTGCCGAACGACGTCCTGATGTTCATCGCCAACCGCATCGACAGCAACATCCGTGAGCTCGAGGGAGCCCTGACGCGCGTCGTCGCCTACGCCTCCCTCATCAACAAGCCCGTCACGACCGACGTCGTCGCCGAGGCCCTCAAGGACGTCTTCCCGAACAGCCATAAGAAAGAGGTCACGCTCGAGGTCATCCAGGAGATTGTCGCCACCTACTTCAAGATCCGCATCGAGGACCTCCATTCCAAGAAACGCACACGCAGCATCGCGTTCCCGCGACAGATTGCCATGTACCTCTGCCGCGAGCTCACCGACACCTCGCTGCCGCAAATCGGCAACTTTTTCGGCGGCCGCGACCATACGACCGTCCTGCACGCCTACGACAAGATCGCCAAAGAGCGCGAGGAGAACGCCAAGCTTCATAAGATCATCAAAGATCTCATCGAGAGCATCCAGAAGATGTAAATGCCCCACAGACCACCGTGGATAACCCTGTGGAGAAGCCTCTGGATTTCCTGTCGATGGATTGTGGATAACTGATAGGGGAGATTATCACCGTGGATACTGTGGATAACCTCCCCTATTGTTATGAACAAGTTACCCACAGCAAACTGTGATGAACAGCAACACCTCAGACGACTTATCCACTTTTCCACACGGCCTACTACTACGTCGGCTATTTATATAAATATTTTAGTTATCATAAAAAAAAGAGAGAAGGCCCCAAAGTATGAAAATCACATGCAATAAGAACGAGCTCACCAATGCCCTGCAGATCGTCGCACGCGCGGTAGCCACCAAACCACAGACCCCCATCCTTTCCGGTATTTATCTGAGAGCCGAAGGCACGACCTTGGAGCTCCAAGCAACAAATTATGAAATCTGCCTCGTTGCTCGCATCGAGGCAGATATCGAGGAACCGGGTGAACTGACCGTAGGTGGTCGTTATTTCCAGGAAGTTGTCCGCAAGCTGCCTGGGGAAAACGTCAAACTTGCCTGCACAGCAGATGAGAAGATCGTCCACATCGAATCGGCCATGGCCAAGTTCACCCTGCTCTCCATGAACGCAGCTGAGTTCCCGACCATCCAGCCGCTCGAAGGCAATCTCGACTTCGCCATCAAGGACAACATCCTGCGCGATCTCATCAAGAAGACCGTCTTTGCCTGCAGCACCGATGAAGCGAGACCTGTCTTCACGGGCTGCTCCTTAGAGGTCACCGAGAACAAGGTCACAATGGCCGCGACGAACACGCACCGCCTCTCCGTCAAGTCGGAGACCTTCGACCAAAGCATCGGCAACATCAAGGTCATCATCCCCTCGCGCATCCTGCAGGAACTCCTCCACAACATGTCTTCAGATATCCCGACGGATGTCAAGATCTCCTGCAGCTACAACCAGATCAGCTTCTCCTTCGACAATCTCTACATGACCTCGCGCCTCATCGAGGGACAGTTCCCGAACTACCGCGGTGTCATCCCGCCGGATTTCGCGACGCATATCAAGACGGATACGGCTGCTTTTGCTGCTGCCGTCGACCGCATCTCCCTGATTGCCAGAGCCGGCGTCTACAACACCATCAAGCTCGAATTCGCTGACAACCAGATCCACATCACCTCGAACAACCCGGAGATCGGCAACGCCGAGGAGTACATTCCCGCTGACATCGACGGTCCGGATATCGCCATCGCCTTCAATGCGCAGTACATCATCGACGTGCTCAAGAACATCGACAGCAAGACCTGCCGCATCGGCCTCAACCAGCCACTCTCCCCGGCTTCCATCCAGGAAGAAGACGATGACAGCTTTGTCTACATTGTCACACCGGTACGCACGAATCATTGAGACACATTTTTACGCAGAAAGCAGAAAGAGGATTTACCATGAACATCGAAGAAGTCAAGATCGACACGGAAACGATCCAGCTCGACCAGTTCCTCAAGTGGGCTGGCGTGCTCGGCTCCTGTGGCGAGACGAAGGCACTGATTGCCGAGCGCCGCATCAAGCGCAATGGCGAGACCGAGTCGGCACGCCGCCGCCAGCTCCACGATGGAGACGTCATCGAAGTCGAGGGACTCGGCGCCTGGAAAGTCGTCCATGACGAGGTCCACGAGAAAGGCTGATATAAGAATGTATGTTCGTTCTTTAAAGCTGAGAAATTATCGGAACTATTCTGAGCTCGAGCTCGCGCTGCAGCCGGGCATCAACATCTTCCTCGGCCCGAATGCCCAGGGCAAGACGAATATCGTCGAGGCCGTCTACTACGCCTCGCTCGGCCATTCGCACCGGACACATCTCGACACCGAGCTCATCCGCTGGGACGCCGGCGAGGGCTGCATCATCCTCGACTTCGACCGTCGCGGCGTCATGAATCACCTCGAGTTCCAGTTCAGCCGGGCCAAGAGGCGCCGCATCCTCTTGAACGGCCACCCGATCCGCCTCAAAGAGCTTATCGGCAGCATCAACACTGTACTGTTCTCACCAGAGGACCTGTTCCTCATCAAGGGAGCGCCGGCCGGACGCCGGCGCTTTTTAGACGGCGAGATCTCGCAGGCTAGCCCTGCCTACTACCACGAGCTCGTCGAGTTCAACCGCATCATCAGCCAGCGCAATTCGCTATTGAAGCGCATCCGCGAGCGGCGCGCCGACAAGTCGATGCTCGCGCTCTGGGACGAGCAGCTTATAGCGAGCGCCGAGAAGATCATCCGCAAGCGCATCGAGGCCGTGCGCAAGCTCAACATGCTCGCCAACCTCATGCAGCGGCGCATCTCGAGCGACCAGGAGAACCTGACTGTCAGCTACGAGGTACATGGCGGCGAGGACATGACAAAGGGCTTTGCTTCATGGTATAATGAAATGCTGAGGAAATCGCAGGAGACCGATATCCTGCGCGGTTCGACGAGCTATGGCCCGCATCACGACGATCTCGTGCTGACGGTCAACGGCATCAACCTGCGCACCTTCGGCTCGCAGGGACAGCAGCGCACCGGCGTGCTCTCACTGAAGCTCGCCGAGCTCGAGTTCCTGCGCTCCGAGACGGGCGAGTACCCCATCCTCTTGCTCGACGACGTCATGAGCGAACTCGATGTCAAGAGGCGCCAGCAGCTCCTGCAGTTCATCCGCCGCGAGCGCATCCAGACGCTCATCACCGCGACGGATGCCGCCTATTTCCCAGCAGAAGGCATGGGGCGGTACTACCATGTCCAGAGCGGTCAGATCACGACTTGAGGATTTGACCGTCGGTACAGGCTGTCCGGAATGGAGGTGGCAGTATGGCAAAGCGCACACCGGGTCTCGAGAAGGTGGTCAGCATCATCCCGAAGGCCATCCATGAGCTCGGTCCCAAGCAGGAGCGCGAGTTCTACCAGCACTGGGTGCTCTGGCACTGGGAGGATATCGTCGGCAAGGCCTACGCACAGAACGTCAAGGCTGTGCGCATCGAGCGCGAGGTGCTCTACGTCTGCTGCCGCAACCCCGCCTGGAGCAATGAGACGCGCTACCAGATGCCCCGCATCATCCAGAAGGTCAACAACTACGCGGGCGGCGAGATGATCAAGGACATCCGGTTCAGCCGCTCCTGGAGCATAGCGGACTGGGATGCGCATGACGCCGCCGCTGATACGACAGCGAAGGCATCGGGAGCGCCCAGCGTTCCCGAGGTCAACGTTGGGCGCGAGCGGGCTAAGATGCCGCTCGACGCCGCGGACATCAAGGCCGCCGAGACGGTCAGCGAAGGGCTCGAGGACGAAGACCTCGCCTGCAAATTGCGGCAGCTCTACCGCAACGGGCGCCAGCTCGACAAGCTGCGCCGCGCGCGCGGCTGGAAGGCCTGCCCCACCTGCGGCCATCTCTGCCCGCCACAGGCCGCCTCCTGTAGCAGCTGCCGCAGGAAGCGGGAGGAGGACGTCCGCGCCAGGATACGCGCCGTCCTGCGAGACATCCCGTGGGCGCGCTGCAAGGAGGTCTGCGAGTACGTGCCGGAGTGCACGCCGCAGCTGCTCAACGAGCAGCGCGCGGCGCTCGTGCAGCTCGTGGCAGCGAAGGTTGCCGTCAACGACCGCACGAGCATGGAGGCCAAGACGCTCGTCATGCTCTACCGCTGCCTGCCACCGGATAAGCTGACCGAGGACGCCATCAGGCGGGCGCTCTACGAGCTGCGCTTCAACATGTACTGGCCACCCGACTACAAGATGCCGAAGCGCTACGAGGCCATCCCGCTGCGCCACGCGCAGAAGCGCCAGTACGGCAAGCGGGCAGCTCAGGCAAAGAGCCAGCAGGCAGGCGCTGAGAAAGCAGAGAATGCAGAGAAAGGATGATGTGGCATGTTCCTGCATCTGGGCAATGATGTCTCCGTGCGCACGCGCGACATCATTGCAATCTATGACTACGTGGGCTTTTTCGTCAAGGAAAATCAAGACAATATGCGCTACTTCGCACGGTGCAAGGCCGAGGGCAAAGTGTGGCGGACGACGGCTTCGATGGATCTCGTCAAGTCGATTGTCATCACGGCGGACAGAGTCTACCTGTCCGGCATCTCCACCATGACGCTCAAGGACCGCACGCGCGCGATTTACGATATGGACATTGGTGTAAGTAACGATAAAAAGTGAGGAAAGAGTTTTTATGGCAAACGATAACGACAAGAAATCCATCGATCTGACTCTGACGCCGGACGACCAGCCAGAGGCTGCGCCGCAGAAAGAGGTCGAGGACCTCACCGACAAGGACCTCGACACGACGGGCGTCGAGATCCACACGGATGAGTCGAGCGCCGAGGTCACGGCTGTCGAGGCCGACTACGGCGCCGAGCAGATCCAGATCCTCGAGGGCCTCGAGGCCGTCCGCATGCGCCCGGGCATGTACATCGGCAGCACGAGCGAGCGCGGCCTGCACCACCTCGTCTACGAGGTCGTCGACAACTCCATCGATGAGGCCCTCGCCGGCTACTGCGACCACATCGACGTGACGATCCACAAGGACAACAGCATCACGGTCGTCGACAACGGCCGCGGCATCCCGGTCGACATGCACGAGAGCGGCAAGCCGGCCGTCGAGGTCGTCCTGACCGTCCTGCACGCGGGCGGCAAGTTCGGCGGCGACGGCTACAAGGTCTCGGGCGGCCTGCACGGCGTCGGCGTCTCCGTCGTCAACGCCCTGTCGACGAGCATGGAAGTCCAGGTCAAGCGCGACGGCAAGATCTACGAGATCGCCTTCGAGCGCGGCGTGACGACGAAGCCGCTGACTGTTGTCGGCACGACGACGGAGACGGGCACGCGCGTCCACTTCGTGCCGGACCCGGAGATCTTCTCCGTCACGACGTACAGCTACGAGACGCTGCGCCATCGCCTGCGCGAGCTCTCCTTCCTCAACCACGGCATCACGATTGGCCTGCACGACGAGCGCGTCGAGCCCGTCCGCAGCGAGCAGTTCCACTTCGACGGCGGCATCAGCTCGTTCGTCGAGCACCTCAACCGCAAGAAAGAAGTGCTCAATCCGGAGCCAATCTACTTCAACGGCGTCAAGGACGATACGGTCGTCGAGATTGCCATGCAGTACAACGACAGCTATCAGGAGAACATCTACTCCTTCGTCAACAACATCAACACCGAGGAGGGCGGCACGCATCTCGCCGGCTTCAAGCTCGCGCTGACGCGCGCAGCCAACGACTTTGCGCGCAAGCAGGGCATCCTCAAGGATAAGGACTCCAACCTCTCGGGCGACGATGTGCGCGAGGGACTGACCTGCGTCATCAGCCTCAAGATCCGCGAGCCGCAGTTCGAGGGCCAGACGAAGACGAAGCTCGGCAACTCCGAAGTCCGCGGCATCGTCGATTCCATCGTCACGGAAGGTCTCTCTGAGTACTTCGACGAGAATCCGGCCATCACGAAGCGCATCATCGACAAGGCCATCATGGCCGCCCGCGCCCGTGAAGCCGCCCGCAAGGCACGCGAGCTCACGCGCCGCAAGAACGCCCTCGAGGTGTCGAGCCTGCCTGGCAAGCTCGCCGACTGCTCCGTCAAGGACCCGGAGCAGGCCGAGATCTACCTCGTCGAGGGTGATTCCGCAGGCGGCTCGGCCAAGCAGGGCCGCGATCGCCGCTTCCAGGCCATCCTGCCGCTGCGCGGCAAGATCCTCAACGTCGAGAAGGCACGCCTCGACAAGATCTTTGCTAACGCCGAGATCCGCACGATGATCACGGCCTTCGGCACGGGCATCAGCGAGGACTTCGACCTCTCGAAGCGCCGCTACGGCAAGATCATCATCATGACCGATGCCGATGTCGACGGCGCGCACATCCGCACGCTGCTGCTGACCTTCCTCTACCGCTACATGAAGCCGCTCATTGAGCATGGCCACGTCTACATTGCCCAGCCGCCGCTCTACCAGATCCGCAAGGGCAAGAAACACTGGTACACCTACAGCGACGATGAGCTCTCCAAGAAGCTCGACGAAGTCGGCCGCGACGGCGTGACCGTCCAGCGCTACAAAGGCCTCGGCGAGATGAACCCGGAGCAGCTCTGGGAGACGACGATGGATCCGGAGGGCCGCACGATGCTGCGCGTCGAGATGGAGGACGCCGAAGAAGCCGACGAGCTCTTCACCATCCTCATGGGCGATAAGGTCGAGCCGCGCCGCCAGTTCATCGAAGAGAACGCCAAGCTCGTGCGCAACCTCGATATCTGATTTTTTGACTTTTCTCTTGCCAGATGCACAGGATTGTGCTATATTGGACATACACGATATACGATACTTCCAACAGGGGGAGTAGCTGAACGGCCACCATCGTCAGGACGGAGCAATCCCGGTGCGGCCGGCGCTAGCAAGCAAGACCCTGCCCTATTACCACCATTTTCGGCGGCATATAGGGCAGGGTTTTTCGTATACGCTGTAGAAATCTACAGAAGAACCACTGCCCTATATGCAGGGGCATGGGAAAATCTTAGGGAGTGAATCGATTGGAACAATTCTTTGCGGGGATGTTCTCGCCGGAATGGCTCGCAGCGCTCTCGGGCATCTTGCTGCTCGACCTGCTGCTCTCCGGCGATAACGCCATCCTCATCGCCCTGGCCTGCAAGAACCTGCCGCATGAGATGCGCCGCAAGGCCATCATCGTCGGCGGCCTCGGCGCCGTCTTCGTGCGCATCGTCTGCACGCTCTTCGCGACCGGGCTGCTCGCCTCGCCGTACATCGAGTTCATCGGCGGCGCCGCGCTCGTCTTCATCGCCATCAAGCTCGTCACCGACCACAGCGACGGGCGCGTCGACGACAGCGGCAATCATCCGACCACCTTCGGCCAGGCCGTGCGCACGATCCTTATCGCCGACTTCATCATGAGCATCGACAACATCCTCTCGCTCGCCGGCGTCGCCAACACCGTGCCAGAGGGCAAGTGGAGCCTAATCATCTGCGGACTCATGATCTCCATCCCCATCGTCCTGTTCGGCGCCCAGATCTTCCTGATGATCATGCTCAAGGTCCCCGCCCTCATCTACCTCGGCGCCGGCATCCTCGGCATGACCGCTGCCGAGCTCATGACCGAGGACAAGGCCCTCGGCGTCTACTTCGCCCCCTACTCACTCGAACTCAAAGTCCTCTTCGTCGCCGCCGTCCTGCTCATCGGCTACACCATCAACCGCCGCCGCGAACGGCAGCACGAAGGCTGAAGCATATACAAGATAAATGAGATATATCCTAGGAGGAATAATCATGAACATGAATAATATCAAAACCGTGATGCTCATGGTCCTCATGGCCGTCATCATGATGCTCATCGGCGGACTCGTCGGCGGGCGGACCGGCCTGACCATCATGCTCTTCTTCTCAATCGCCATGAACCTCTACAGCTACTGGTGCAGCGACTCCCTCGTCCTGCGCTGGAGCGGCGCCCAGGAAGTCACGCGCGAAGAAGCCCCGCAGCTCTACGCCCTCGTCGAGAACCTCGCCAACCGCGCCGGCCTGCCGATGCCCAAAGTCTGCATTATCGACGCCGACGAGCCCAACGCCTTCGCCACCGGCCGCAACCCCAACCACGCAGCCGTCGCCGTCACCACCGGCATCATGCGCGTCCTCGACTATAACGAGATTTCCGGCGTCCTCGCCCACGAGCTCGCCCACGTCAAGAACCGCGACATCCTGACCTCCACCATCGCCTCCATGATGGCCACCGTCATCTCCTACGCCGCTCAGTTCTTCATGTTCTTCGGCGGTTCCAGCGACGAAGACGACGGCGTCAACCCGATCGCCGCCATCGCCATGATGATCCTCGCCCCGATCGCCGCCATGCTCATCCAGATGGCCATCTCCCGCTCCCGCGAGTACGAAGCCGACCACGACGGCGGCGAGATCTGCGGCAACCCCAACTACCTCGCCGATGGCCTCGAGAAAATCGAGTACTACGTCACCCACTCTCAGGAGACCCTGCCGAGCGCCAAGCCCGCCACCGCTAATATGTACATCGTCAACCCCTTCGAAGGCACCGGCAAAGCCCTGACCAAACTCTTCAGCACCCACCCCGATACAGCCGAACGCATTGCCCGCCTGCGCGAACAGGCCAGAGAAATGCGCGTCCGCTAATCGAATAACGAGCATAAAAAAACGAGGTACCGCAACGGTACCTCGTTTTGCATTCTAAATCACTGTAATCAAAAAACTCGCAAGGCAATAGCCCGCAGGGCTGAGCCCAACACAAGCCCAGCAACAAAGCCACAATGTCAACCTGCGCACTTCCATCTGCCCACGCAGTCTCTTGTCACGAAGCATTCCTGCCCTAGCTGCCACGCTGTCACACAGACGTACCTAGGGGCTGGGGGGTGTATTTCGCCTGCAGGAGCGCAGCGATAGCCCGCAGGGCTGAGCCCTACCCCATGCTATCTTAGTGGTGCGATGTCAGAACGCCGCGGCAGGCGGCGAACCCGCCTCAACGGCAAACCCAGTCATAGGGCTCATTCAGCGGAGCGACGAAGCCGAAATACATCCCCCGGCCCCCTTGCCAAACGTAACTCAAAGCAGCGTAAACAGCAGCGCACTGATTGTGAAGTAAGGCCCGTAGGCGAAGTAATCCCCTTTCTTGCGCTTCCCCGTCGCGAGCATGATCAGCGCCGCCATCCCGCCGAGCACGATGCCCGCAATCACGACGGTCATGAGCATATCCGACCCGAGCCAGAGCCCGAGCGCCGCCACGAGCTTGATGTCCCCGCCGCCGATGCCGCCCTTCGTCAGCACCGCCAGCGCGAGGAACACGACGCCGCCCACAGCCGCCGCCATCAGATGGTCCGTCAGCACGCGGTCGAGCAGCGGGATCGAGACGAGCCCAATCACTGCGAACGGGATCAGCATGCGGTCAAAGATCACGCGCTGCTCCAGATCCGTCCACGTGTAGAGCACCATGAAGTACTGGAAGATCATCAAGAACACTAGCTTCGTCAGATGCACGTACGGAAGCGTGAGCATCGTGAAGCAGAACAAGAACCCGATGCAGACCGCGAAGCGGGCGGGCCGCTTCCTCTCCTGCTCCTCAATGCGGTCCGGGAAGCTCAGCAGCCCCTCCACATTTTTCGCCCTGCGGTAGCTCGCCGCAATCCAGCGGCTGCCGAGCAGACCGCCGCCCACAGCCAGCAGCACCGAGAGCAGGCATTTCATCACGACAAATATCATCAGAAACACTCCCTTTTCACAAAAAGTGCAGTATGCTGCCCCTATCCTAGCAAAAACGAGAGAAAACGTCAAAATTTGCAAGAACAAACCGTGCTTGATATGATATACTAAGTACTATGATGATAAAGCAAAATGGCGAAGTGCTTTGCCTGGCGGGCAAGGCATGATTGCAGCAACAAATGAGAATGAAGTAAGGGAATGGCAGTATGGCAAATCAGATGAAGCCCGTGGAGCGCATCCGTGAGTTCCTCGACAAAATCACATATCGTCAGTGGGTCGTGGCAGCAGGTGTCGTCAGCATCCTGCTCGGCCTCATGGTCTATTTTGCGATGTCCGGCGACGACGAGAAAGCGTCCGAGAAGCCGCAGACGAACCTCGTGCAGGTCGTCGCCGCCAAGCAGGACATCCCCGAGCGCACCGTCGTCAAGGAGGATATGCTCAAGGTCGTCGAGGTCCCGAGCGAGCTCGTGCCTGAGGGCGCCTTCCACGATGTCGCCGATGCCGTCGACCATCCGACGAGCACAGCGATACAGCAGGGCGACATCATGACCTCGCGCAAGGTCTACGTCGACATCCGCATGGCGGGCTTTACGGGCATCATCCCGCCCGACTGCCGCGCCGTGACTATCCCGATCAACGACATCACCGGCGTCTCGGGCTTCGCGCATCCGGGCGACTACGTCGACATCATGATCATCTCCGGCACGAAGGAGAACGGCATCAATGGCCGCATCATCCTGCAGGATGTCCTCCTGCTCGGCATCAACCGCACGGCTGACCTGCCGAACACGCCGACAGGCGACAGCAGCAAGAAGGACGGTGACAAGAAGGATGACGCGAGCGCCCAGAACGTCGGCAACGTCAACACAAAGGCATCGAGCGACACGATGGCCACGGCCACCGTCGCCCTGAAGCCAGCCGACGCCTTAAAGCTCGCCGCCGCCTCGCAGGAAGGCACCCTGTACCTCGTCCTGCGCCCGTTCAAGCCGCGCGACATGTACACGTTTGACACCGACTATGCAGGCGTGCCGCAGGGCAATGGCCAGCAGACGGCAGCCCCGAGCGCGCCGCAGTCCGCTCCGGCACCTGCCCCGAGCGCACCGCAGAGCGCGCCCAGCGCCCCGAGCTACTCGGGCGGTTCGGGCGGCTCAGGCTACAGCGCGCCGAGCAGTTCCGGTGCTTCTGCCAGCTCGATGCCCGTCCTCGGGCGGACCATCGAGGTTATCCGCGGTGTGACATCGACGAGGGAGGGAGTCAAATGAGAAACGCCATCTACGGCCTGACCGCCACGACAATCGCAGCGGCCGCCATCCTCTCCCCGGCTCCTGCCTACGCGCAGTTCACGCCGCTTTCCATCGACCTCAACCAGTCGTACTACCTCAACACGGGACGCAGCATCACGCGCGTCGCCATCGCCAACCCGAAGATCGCCGACGTGAGCCTCGTGGACGGCACGTCACTCAATGTCATCGGCATCTCGCCGGGCACGACGACACTCAATGTCTGGGCGTCGAACGGCTACCGCTACGAGTACCGCATCACCGTCTCCAACCAGGATTCTGGACTCGCCAAGATCATCGAGGACGCCATCGGCTTGCCCGACGTCCGCGTCCAGATGATCGGCGGCAAGGTCCTGTTGCGCGGCAGTGTCAAGAACCAGTATGAGCGCGACCTCGCCTACAAGATTGCCAGTCTCTATGCGGGCGGTGGCAGCGCCGCGCCGAAGTCGTCGAAGGGCGGCTCCTCGGGCGCAGCGAGCTCGGGCGGCCTGCAGTCGCTCGGCTCGAACATCGGCTCGTCTGAAGACACGCGCGGCGATGTCGACGACTCTGTCGTCAACATGCTCGAAATGACGAATCCCGATCAGATCAACATCGAGGCGATGTTTGTCGAGATCAGTGCCAACGACGCCAAGAGCCTCGGCATCAACTACATGTCGCAGGATTTGAGTGATGATAACAGCAGTGGCATTACTATGAATTCTGCTGGGACTTTCTATGCAGGTGAGTCATACGGCCGCCAGCGCGACGGTGGTAGCCATTGGTACAACCGCAACTGGCTCTTCACCCACTTCTCGAAGGTCAACGCCGAGATCCACGCGCTGATTGAGAACGGCAAGGCCCGCGTCGTCTCGCGTCCGAATGTCACGACGATGAGCGGCAAGGATGCCAAGATCCTCATCGGCGGCGAGATACCGTATGAAGTTTCAAATGGCTTGGGCTCGACGACAACGGAGTTCAAAGAATACGGCATTGGTCTCGACCTCAAAGCTCCGACCGTTGACCAGGACGGCAACGTCACGACAGAGCTTGAGACACAGGTCAGCCGCCTCGACTGGAATAACGCCGTCACCAAGGACGGCTACAAGATGCCGGGCATCGCGACGCGCTCCGCCTACACGACCGTCAACATCCCTTCGGGCATGACGATGGTCATCGGCGGTCTCCTGAACTCCGACGATGCCAACACCATCCAGAAGGTGCCGCTTCTCGGCAACATCCCAATCCTCGGCGAGCTCTTCAAGTACCACAACAAGTCGCGCCAGAAGACCGAGATCGTCGTCCTGATCACGCCGCGCGTCGTCAGCGAGGAGACACCGGCGCGCATGTCGCCTGACATGGAGGACGCCTACAACGATAGCCGCCGCGAGGTCCGCGACATGAAGCAGGTCGACGTCAACGGCGACATCCCCGAGAAGTCGAACGAGCAGCTGGCCAAAGAGGCGAAAGAAGCCGCCAAGGCTGCCAAGAAAGCGGCCAGAGCACAGGCCAAGGCTCCTGCCATCGACCAGCCCGCCGCGCCCGCGGACGAATTCCCGGGTGACCGCATCAAGGCGACCGCCCGCGACATCCTCGACCGCATGGATAAGTAAGTGAAAGGACCGATGCCCATGTCAACAGAATCACGGCCGACGCCGGTCAACGGCATTGTCATCACCTTTTTCAGCACGGCTTCGGCCGTCGGCAAGACGCTCGTCGCCTGCAACATGGCCTCGGAGCTGGCCCGCGAGGGCTACCGCGTCTGCCTGGCCGATTTTGACCTGCAGTTTGGCGATGTCTGCCACTTTCTGAAGCTCCAACCGGAAAAGACCCTGGCCGACCTCCAGCGCACGATGCAGGTCGAGGGCGACTCGTGCCGCGCCGAGGACTTCCTGATCCCGTACAACCACGGGACGGTTCACTTCGACGTGCTGGCCGCGCCGAAACTGCTCGAAGAGGCCTACAACATCCATCACGAGTACGCCGTCCGCGCCGTCCGCAACCTGCAGCCGCATTACGACTACATTCTCGTCGACATGGCCTCGATGTTCAGCACGCTGAATCTCGCCATGCTCGACCTCTCCACAATCGTGACATTCCTAGGGATTGTCGACTTCCTGCCGACGATAAAAAATATGAAAATAGGTATGGACACGCTCAAAACACTGGGTTATGATAAGAACAAGATACGACTCGTTTTAAATCGAAGTGATGCCAAGACGCGCATCCGTCTCGCAGACGTCCAGAACCTCCTCGGCGAGCCCTTCTACCACGTCCTGCCGAACGACTTCCGCGCCGCAAGCACCTCGATACGAGACGGCATCCCGCTCGTCCTGGCGCCGCAGAAGACGGCCCTCGGCGATGCTTTAAGAGCCCTCGTCGGCCGCTACACCAACCACAGCAGCACGCCCGCCGAGACCGAAGCTCAGAAACAGGAGTCATCCTGGCTCAGCCGCATCTTCAGCTAACGTTGGGGGACCGCGCAAGCGGTGGATGTGGTCGTGTTGCATGTAGTTAGAGAAAGGAGGCATTCCCGATGTACCGTGTCATGCTGGTCGAGAAAGACCGCCTGATGCTCGAGAAGCTCAGCGCTGTCATCGAGCGCACGCCGAACTTTTCCATGGCCGTGCGCTACCAGAACAAGCAGGACGCACTGGGCCAGGGCCGCATGTTCGACCCGAACCTCATCCTGCTCGACATCGACGACGAGAATGCCGTCCCCCTGATTGAGGCCTTCCACAAATCCTACCCGAGTGCCGACATCCTCGGCATGGCGGCTGAGTGGCGCCCCGAGAGCGCGACGCACCTCATCGGCGCAGGCGCGCGTGGCTGCCTCATCAAGCCGTTCACCGGCGTCGAGCTGCAGGAGGCCGTGCGCGAATTCGTCACGGAGGGCAGCGAGAAGGACTGCGAGACGCTCGTCTTCTTCAGTCCCAAGGGCAAGAGCGGCAAGACGACGCTCATTGCCAACCTCGCCGAGGCCCTGGCGCGCCGCACGCACGAGCAGGTCGGCATCATCGACGCAGACCTGCAGTTCGGCGACATGGCGGTCTTCTTCAACCTCACGCCGCAGTCGACCATCGTCGAGGCGGCCCGCGACATCCGCTTCCTCTCGCCGGTGACGCTCAAGCGCTACTACGTGCCCGTCTCCGAGCGCGTCCACGTGCTCTGCGGCACGACAAAGCCGAACTACATCGACAAGGTCTCCATCCCGCAGTTCGAGAACATCATCCGCATGTCGCGGAGCCTCTTCCGCTACCTGCTCATCGATGTGCCGCCGGGCTTCAACCCGACCTCCATCGCCGCCGCGGAGAACTCCACCGTGACGTATCTCTGCGCGATGATCAACGGCGCCTACGAGATGGACCACATGCGCCGCGCACTGGCCATCTTCCAGGACTGGGACGATGCCGACGAGCGCGCCAAGGTCATCTTCACGCGCGTCTCGCCGTGCACCGAGCAGAAGCGGCGTGAGCTCGAAAATGAGCTCGGCCATCCCGTGGCGGCCATCATCCCGAATGAGTACCTCGTCGTCTCGCAGGCCGCCGACAACGGCCAGATGGCGACCGAACTGCAGCCGGACAACCCGCTCGCCAAGAGCGTCGACCGGCTCGCCGAGCAGATCATCGGCAGCCGCGCGCCGCAGGCCGCGAGGTGGTCGTCATGAAGCCGCTTCTCGCCGTACTCGTCGCCGCCCTCTGCTTCGGCCTGCTCGTCGGCCTGCTCTCCATCCGTTCGCGTGCGAAAAAAGAGCACGCAATGACGGAGCGCCTCAACTACTTTGCAGGCGTCCAGCAGGATAGGAGCCAGAAGCAGCAGCTCACGCCGAAAACCGTGCTCTACAACTGCATCGAAGGCCTCGCCAAGGCCCTCGGGCGGCTGCAGCATGGCAGGCGCATCGAGCTTTTGATGCAGCAGGCCGACTGGTCGATACGCGGCACCGAGTTCGAGGCCATCCTGCTGCTCTGGGGCGGGCTCGTCGGCCTCATCACCTTCCTCGTGACGCTCAAGGGCGCGATGTTCTTCGCCGGCCTCCTAGCAGGCATCCTGCTGGGAATGGCCCTCCTAGGCCTGCGCATCCGCAGGCGACGCAAGAAATTCACGAACCAGCTCGGCGACATGCTGACCATGGTCGCGAACGCCCTGCGCGCCGGCTTCAGCTTCATGCAGGCCTTCGAGCTCATCGCCCGCGAGATGGACGCCCCGATGGGCCGCGAAGTCCAGCTCGTCGTCAACGAGGTCAACCTCGGCAACACCCTCGAGTCCGCGCTCGACAACATGCAGCGCCGCGTCGTCAGCCCCGACTTCGAGCTCGTCGTCACCGCCGTCCTGATCCAAAGGCAGGTGGGCGGCGACCTCGCCAGCATCCTCGACACCATCAGCGAGACGATTGCAGAGCGCGTCAGGATGAGGAGAGAGGTGATGGCGTTGACGGCGCAGGGAAGAGCTTCGGCAATGGTGGTGGGACTGGTACCCATAGCTTTGGCTGGTGCGCTTTCAATCTTTAATCCAAATTATTTAAAGCCGTTGATTGAAACTGATATGGGGCATATGTTTATCATTGCTGCTGTTGTATTAGAGCTTATCGGTGTTTTGATTATACGTCGCATTGTTGATATAAAGCCCTAACTTTTTGAAATGAGGAAATTATGCTGTTGACATGTTATGCCCGTTTAAAAGACTTGCTTGCAAATCAAAAGGCACAGGGCATGATAGAATATGTTTTGATTTTGGCGTTTGTCGTTATTGTAGTAACAGCTATGTATTATAATATTGGTACGGATGAAAAGGGCAGACCTGTCCTAGAGTCGTTTTTATTGAGTATAGAAGATACGTTTTATCATATTTCAAATATCATGAAAGATGCAATTTCTAAGATTTAAAATGAATGTAGTCCGCAAGGATTTACATAGATAGCCCTAATGCATTTATATTAAAGGAGGAATAAAAATGCTTGAGATGTTGAAGTATCTGAAAGCTCGCTATGTGAGCGAAAAGGCACAGGGGATAGTGGAGTATGCTCTGATTTTGGCATTTGTCGTTGTCATTGCTGCTGGACTTTTTGGTACGACTGGTATTGAATCTGCAATCAGCAATGTCTTTACCAGCGTTAAAAATTTGTTACAGCATGGCTCTGGAAAATCGTAATATCTACGTCGATTGATTTATCTTTAGGTAGAGGAAGGGGCAGGAGAATGAAATTCCAGAAGGGACAATCCATTGTGGAATTTTCATTAATTCTGCCCCTTTTTCTTTTGTTTTTTTTAGGTATTATATATTTTGGTAGTTATTTTTCAGATTATTTGACTCTAAGCACTATCGCAAGAAATAGTGCTCGAGAAGCAGCTGTTGTATCGGTTATAGAAGAAAATCAATTGCAACCGGCGTATGAAGAGGTCCGTAAACATTATGCAACACAGATATTGCCTTCTGATATGTATAAATGGGACCCAAAATCTACTGATTATTTTAAAATAAAACCAGATGAAAACTATAATAATGTTGTCGTTGAGATTAAGGCTAGTTTAAATCCGGATGGCATATTTTTAGGTGGTATAATTGATAAATTGACGGGTAATACGGAAACGGGTGCCTCGAAATTGGATATAAATATAACATATACAATGCCTAGTGAATTTAAGCATAACAAGACGTAAACGAGGTGAGATACGATGTCATTGTTGACGCGCCTGGGGCGGGCGGCTGATGAGAATCGTCAGGTCAATATTTTTGGTGCCCGTGAGGATACCCAGGATATGGCGGCGGAGCGCTCGTATCAGGAAGTCAAGCAGCGTATCCATCAGCGCATTGTCGATGAGATGACGCCGGAGGAGCAGCTGATGCTGACCTCGGTGCATCAGGACCCGCATCAGGTCGAGACACTGATCACCGACTACTGCCAGCGCGTGCTCGATGAGAATCCCTTTGCCATCCCGCAGGGCGAGAAGCCGCGTCTCATCGCGGACATCCGCGACGAAGTGCTCGGCCTCGGCCCGATTGAGGCCCTGCGCAAGGACGACGCCATCACCGAGATCATGGTCAATGGCCCGCGCCAGGTCTTTGTCGAGCGCATGGGCAAGCTCGAGTTGACGGATGCGAAGTTCCACGACACGGCGCACCTCATGAACATCATCGAGCGCATCCTGACGCCGCTCGGCCGCCGCGTCGATGAATCGTCGCCGCTCGTCGATGCGCGCCTCGAGGACGGCTCGCGTGTCAACATCATCATCCCGCCGCTCTCGCTCGTCGGTCCGTGCCTGACCATCCGCAAGTTCTCCAAGACGCCGCTTAGCGTCGACAACCTGATTTCCTTCGGCACGATGGACGAGAAGATGGCGACGTTCCTGCGCGCCTGTGTCAAGGCGCGCATCAACATCCTCGTCTCGGGCGGTACTGGCTCCGGTAAGACGACGACGCTCAACGTCATCTCGTCGTTCATCCCCGAGGGCGAGCGCATCGTCACCATCGAGGATGCTGCCGAGCTGCGCCTGCAGCAGCAGCACGTCGTGACGCTCGAGGCGCGCCCGGCCAACCTCGAGGGCAAGGGCGCCATCACCATCCGCGACCTCGTGCGCAATGCCCTGCGCATGCGCCCCGACCGCATCATCGTCGGCGAGGTCCGCACGGGCGAGGCGCTTGACATGCTGCAGGCCATGAACACGGGCCACGACGGCTCGCTGACGACGGCCCATGCCAACAGCCCGCGCGACGTCCTCTCGCGACTCGAGACGATGGTCATGATGTCCGGCCTCGAGCTGCCCGAGCGCGCCATCCGCGAGCAGATCTCGTCGGCCATCGACCTGATCATCCATCAGGCGCGCCTGCGCGACGGCAGCCGCAAGATCACCTATATCACCGAGGTGCAGAAGATGGAGGGCACGACCATCACGACGCAGGATATCTTCCGCTTCGAGCAGACCGGCTTCGACAGCAACGGCAAGATTCTCGGCCACTTCGTGCCGACCGGATTGCAGCCGAGCTTCCTCGAGAAGTTCGAGGTCAGCGGCATCAAGCTGCCTGAGGGATTCTTCACCCCTGCAGGTGCGAACGACATCGCCTTTGAGGGCGGCCGGTTCTGATGTACGAGTTGAGACGTGAGAAAGGAATGAGACGATGCTGAAGTTGCTGTTTGTCTTCTCCGTGACGGCTGTGCTGTTCCTGATCCTGCTCGGCCTGATCCGCAGCAAGGTCCAGCCGAAGTCGACGATGCGCCAGCGCATCGAGAGCTTGGAGACACTCGATACACAGCCAGAGCCTTTTGGACAGCCGCAAGCGGCGCAGCCCGAGGCCAGGAAGCCAGCAGGCGGCATCAAGCAAATGCTCGGCGCATTGGCGACGACCTTGACGCCGCTGCGGCTGCGTCCCATCATCCAGAAGCGCATCATGCTCGCGGGCAAGTCGCGCGAGTGGGGCGTCGCCGAGTTCTTCGGCAGCTGCCTGCTCGGTGCCGTTGTCATGTGGCTCTTTGCGCTGGTGATGGTCCGCACGGCTGCCTATGCGCCCGTACAGAAGGCCATGATGGTCTTCCTGCTCGGTATTCTCGGCGGTCTCATGCCCGTCGTCTTCCTAAATACGACCATCCAGCGCCGCCAGCAGCAGATCGAGCATCAGCTGCCAGAGGTACTTGATCTGCTCTGCGTCAGCGTGCAGGCGGGCCTTTCCTTCGACGCCGCCCTCTCGAAGATCACCGCGCGCATGAAGGGCCCTTTCATAGACGAGTGCCGCCGCATGCAGGACGACATTCGCATGGGCGTCGTGCGCCGCACCGCCATGCGTAGCATGGCCGACCGCTGCGGCCTCGAGGACGTCTCGCTCTTCATGACCTCCATCATCCAGGCCGAGCGCCTTGGCACGAGCATGGGCAAGACCCTCAAGAACCAGGCCGACAACATCCGCGAACGCCGCCGCCAGTACGTCAAAGCCCAGGCCATGAAAGCCCCGGTCAAGATTGTCTTCCCGCTCGTCCTCTTCATCTTCCCAGCCATCTTCGTCGTCACCCTCGTGCCAAGCTTGCTGTATCTGCTCAAGAATCTCTAAAAGCCTTCTCCTCTGGAGAAGGGGGACCGCGAAGCGGTGTGGTTCACTCCGAGAAAGAAGCAATTATGCAGACAAAAACATTCATCATCGAATCTTCTAATACCGCCCTCACCGTCCATCTGGCGACAACGTTCTGGCAGCGCTTTTGCGGCCTCATGCTGCGGCGCCCCCTGCCGCCCGCCACGGCCCTGCTCATCGCACCGTGCAACAGCATCCACATGTGCTTCATGCGCTTCGCCATCGATGCCGTCTACCTCGACAAGCAGGGCAGGATCCTCAAGATCACTCGCCACCTGCGCCCCTGGCTAGGCCTCTCCGCCTGCTGGCACGCCCACAGCGTCCTTGAGATGACAGCCGGCCAGGCAGATGCCCTAGGACTCCAGAAAGGGCAAACCTTCATAATCAAAGAACTAAAATAAAAGTCAGGCCCGAAATCATCGTGCCTGACTTTTTTGCTGTCCTGTATCCCTCTGGCGTATCCGTTATGTCCTTGCCTTTCGGGAAGAACTCCCGTAAAAGGCCATTGGTGTTCTCATTGGTCCCGCGCTCCCATGGATGGTGCGGAGGTTGACGGCAGCGGCGGTCTTGCTCATGGCTTTTCCAACAAGCAAGTACCGGCTCTTCCGGTACACCAGCGTGACGAGGCATGCCTTTCCTTGCTTGCCCACCACAGTATCCGCTTCCCAGTGGCCACGGACGGAACGGTTCGCTGCACTGGCAGGACGCTCTTCGATGGGGTGCGATATGACGAACTTGCCACGATGTTTTTCGCTACCTTTCTTGTGACGCCGTTTCCCGTGATGCCGTAGTTTCCGAAGTACGAACTTCTCTGAAGCTCCTGGCGGGTTCAGCAGTCCTTCGTGGATAGTGCGGTAGATCGTCGGAACGCTGATGAGACGGCGGCCATGCTCCAGCTGGATCCGTCCGACAATCTCCTCTGGCGACCAGTGGTACTCCAAGATGCAGATTTTGATGTAGGAGTGCAGAGGTGCATACTCAAGGCGTTTATGCGGATGACAGGCTTCCCTGCGTTGCTTGTAGAGTGCTTGTGCAGTCAATGGGCAATATGGCATGGGCTGGTCAACAGGAGCCGCATTGCGGCGAATCTCACGCGAGATGGTCGACTTGCTGCGCTTCAGCAGATGGGCAATCTCCGTGATGGATTTGCCCTCAGCAAGAAAAAAGAGTATCTTTTCTCGCTCAAATGGTGTAAGATGTGTGTAGTAGCACATAGGCTCTCCTTTTGTTATAGGTAGTTCTCTTCAAACACCATTATGGCAAAGAAGTCTATGTGTCATTTTAATTTGGTTGTCTAGGAGCTGCTGCACTTAGATTGTAAAAAGGAACGGGAAAGCATGTACAATTATCTCATGCAGAATCTGACAGCATTACCAGAACGATCCGTACAGGTAATAGACGGTTCATCATGGGAACATGAGAAAGCCCTGCAGATCAAGTCCCCAAAAGCCGAACTGATTACCTATATTGATCTCAATGAAGAAGGCTATATCCAGACGGTGTACGAAATCTGGCGGTGACGGTGCAAAATGAGAGGGAATTATCTACTATGAACATGAAAATTGCAGAAGTACAGGAACGTACGCCGGAACTGGTCGAAAAACTGCTGGCTGTTTGGCAGGGCTCGGTCGAGGCTACACATTTCTTCCTGTCCGACGCGGAGATTGCAAAAATCAAAGAATACGTGCCGCAGGCCTTAAAGGGGGTGCCCATTTTAGTTATTACCGAGAATGATGAGGGTGAGGCCGTGGGCTTCATGGGCATTACCGGCCAGTCTCTCGAAATGCTTTTCATCGCGCGGGAATGCAGAGGACAAGGCATCGGTAAGGCCCTGCTGCAGTACGGCATCGAACATTTCGGCGTCAACAAGCTGGCCGTTAACGAGCAGAATCCCAAGGCCAAGGGCTTTTATGAGCACATGGGCTTCATTGTCTACAAGCGGATGGAGCTTGACGAGCAGGGACAGCCGTATCCCTTGCTTTATATGAAAAAGGCCTAACAAAAAAAGAAAAGACCCAGAACATGTCGTCAAGAATAAGATTTATAGAAAGACCACATTCAGCCTCTGGGACCTTTTCAAATGAGGTGTGACTTTCGTCCAAAACAACAAACGCCCTAGCTTTGTAGACTGCAGGGGCGTTTTTGTGTGGTTTGGGGGCAGGATTTTGCTGAAATATCACGAATAACATAAAAAGGATTTATTGTAAAGTGAAATCGAACTCTTGACAAAAAATAAAAATCCGTAGTGAAACCTCATATTAGAATGGTTTTTAACAAATCATCAATAAAGTAGCAATCACTATGAATTATATAAGTTTTAGATAATGAAAAACTGAGAAATAGATGAAAATCCGGGAGGAGCATTATGACAACTACAGTTCCTTCAACACCGCAGGCGGGTCTGCTTTTACAGTCACTGAGGTCAGTTGGGTACTCCGAAGAAGCAGCCGTTGCAGACATTGTGGACAATGCAATCTCTGCTGATGCAAGTGAAATTCATATTAACTTTGATTGGGAGAATCAGATTGTTTCTATTATTGATAACGGAAATGGAATGGGAAGAGAAGAACTTTATAAAAACATGCAGATTGGTTCTTCAGATCCAGAAGATCAGAGATCCGCAACAGACCTGGGACGCTTCGGCATGGGGATGAAGACTGCCGCATTCTCATTAGGTAGAAGGGTAACGGTAGCAACAGCTCAAAATGGAGAAATTAGTAATGCGGCTTGGGATTTGGATCAGGTTGGAACGTTGGGATGGCAGCTTCTTGTAGAAGACGATGGCAGATATGATCATTACCTGCAGAGTATGGAAGACCATGGAACTGCAGTTATTATCAGCGCTCTGGATAATTTAATTGATGATTCAGACTTGAAAAAATCAAAGAGTCACTTTTATTCAGTAATAAATAAAGTCCAGAAACATTTGAGCCTCGTGTTTCATCGCTTTATAATAGAAGACGGCTTAAAAATATATGTTAATAGCGAAAACCCTCTGGAAGCCTGGAATCCCTTCATTTTAAGCAATCCAGCGACACAGGAGCTGGCGGAAGATGAAATATGGAATCCTGACTCCGAAATGTGTACATATATCCAGCCATACGTACTTCCGCATAAGACGAAATTCGCATCTGAACAGGAATACGATGCAGCAGGCGGTTTTAAAGGATGGCATAGGCACCAAGGAATCTACCTGTATAGAAACCGCAGACTGATTATTTATGGTACGTGGTTTGATTTGATTAGAAAAGAACCAGCTTTTAACCTTGCTAGAATTAAGATTGATATCTCTGCTGATGCAGATGAAGACTGGAAGATAGATATAAAGAAATCACGTGCATCACTGCCTGTTTATCTAAGAGACCGAGTCATTGTTGCTGTTGAGAATTGTACCTCTCGTTCAACTAAGGTTTACAACTCTCGAGGAGCATATTCAAAAAAAGGTCCGTCGGCACCTAATCTTGACTATGTCTGGGAGCAAAGACGTAACAATGGAAATTATACGTTCAAGATAAATAAGAAACATACTCTTTTGAATTCAATCAGAAAACAGCTGAATGATGAAGGAAAGAACCAATTAAGGGCCTATTTGTCATTGGTGGAAAACTTCGCTCCGTTTATGAGGAGCGGAGTGGTAGACACAATAAATACTGGAGATCCAAAGCAGGATGAGCTTCAGAAACAGAAGGATCTGGCGGATATCAAAAATTATGCCGAGACATTTAAAGAGCAGGGATTTTCAAACAATGAAGTCATGGAAACATTGACGAATATGCCAATGTATTCGTATTTAAGAGAAGAAATTATTAATATAGTGGAGGGACTTAATGATTAGTGATTTTAATGGGATAGATGTAGCTGAGCGGCAGCTCTATGTAGCAGCCATATCGATTTGCTACAAAATGGTTCATGTGCAGAAGGTTCCGGTGAAAGACGCTGTTGAACGGCTTATCACGGCTTATTCCCAGCTTGAGACTATATCAGATATTGATAATCTTAGAAAAGTCTTATATGAAGAAGTGACCCAGGAAAGCAGCAAACACAATGTTATCAAATCAGAAGAAGTCCGCAACCGTCATTGGTGGACTGACTTTAAAGCCGATGTACATAAACCAAAAAGTTATTGGAACAGATATTATGACTATCTCTCAAATAAGCCAGGCTGGAGCGTAGCCTCAGTAAGAGATCTTGATAACTCCACGGATGAAGTAATGAATTATTTGGCGGATCCAGCTGCCTCGAAGCCTGACGAACGAAGAGGCCTTGTTTACGGGGATGTTCAGTCCGGCAAAACTGCGCATTACATAGGACTTATTAATAAGGCTTACAGTGCTGGCTACAAAATCATTATTGTGCTTACTGGCATGCAGAACAGCCTGCGAAGCCAGACACAGTCACGTATTGATGAAGAAGTGCTTGGCTATGAGACCAGTACAGAGAATATTGAACAGTACCTTCAGGAGGCCATTCAAAACTCGATTGGTGTAGCAAATATTATTTCTAATTCTGAGTTTGGAAATATACTTCAGTCACTTACCAATCGGGATGAAAATGGCGACTTCAGAAAGGCTATGAAATCCGGCTCATTCATTCCGCCTTATATTATAGTGACGAAAAAAGTTAAAAGCCCTTTGACCAATATACTGGATTTCTTGACAAGTAGCACTATTGCTGAAAATGATCATGGCAAAACAGTTATCCCTGCAAAATATCCGGCACTGATTATCGATGATGAAGCCGATCAAGCCTCTGTAAATACAAAAGATATGGAGAAAAGCGACAGCCCAACTGCAATTAATGGTTTGATCAGAAAAATACTGAATATATTTCAATGCAAGTCGTATGTAGGGTATACTGCTACTCCTTTTGCGAATATTTTTATCCCTCACAGAACAGATGATGATGTGTATGGAAAGGATTTATTCCCAAAAGATTTTATTGCTGAAACGCCACGCCCGGATCTGTATGTCGGTGCCCGCGAATTTTTTGGCCTTGGCGATGAGGAGCCTGTTGCAACAATGCCTCTTTATCGGGAAATTGAAAAGGGAAAGGATTTCTTAAGGAAAGGCACAGCCAAGAACGCCCCGATTGGAGAACTTCCTGATGAATTAAAGAAGGCAGTGAAATATTTCTTGATTTCTACTGCAGTCAGAAATCTTAGAGGTCAAAGAAACAAGCCGAATACTATGTTGGTGCATATTGTGCGGTATGTAGACCAGCAGAATATTATTAAGAAAAGACTGCAAGATTACGTACAGAATGAAATATTTAACTATGTACAATTTAGGGATCCAGAAATCTATGATGAATTACAGACTATTTATGATGGGGATTATGTTCCGACAACGAAGAAACTAAAAATAGGATTTTCAAAGTACATGAAAGGCTGCAATGAACTTGATTTTACTCTTGTATGGGCGGAGATTCGAAGAATCGTAGAAAAGAAAGAGCTTGAGATTTGGGCAGTTAATTCAAATTCAAGTGATGGCCTTATCTATAAAAATTATGAGGGTGTGCCATTTAATGTAATTGCAGTCGGCGGTGATAAGCTTTCCAGAGGATTAACCTTGGAGGGCTTAACTATCAGCTATTTTACACGTTCAGCTGGAGCAATGGATACACTTATGCAGATGGGACGGTGGTTTGGCTACAGGCCTGGCTATCTTGATTTGTGCAGATTGTATACAACATCTGACTTATATAATAAGTTCGAGATTATTTCATATTCGGTCGCAAATCTGATTTCGCAGTTTGATGATATGAATACACTGAAAACTGATCCTGAACATTTTGGTCTAAAGGTTGCAATGGATCCAAGCATTCTTATTTCTGCTGGAAATAAAATGAGATCAGGATCAGATTACCAGTGTGACTTTTCAACTATGCTGACACAAACCAGACTGCTCGATGCAGATCCAGATATTATAGAAAACAACTATGAAGCCGTAAACATCCTGCTCTCATCTTTGGATCAGAACAGACTGGATGTACCTGGACATAAAACATATTACGATATTACGGGAAGAGAAAGAAGCAAAGGAAAGACATTTTGGACAGGCGTATCCGGTACCGTGATAGCTGATTTCTTTGACCGATATCACACATCAAAAGCAGCGACGAAAGCAAGCGGCCATCACATAGCAGATTATATAAGAGAAATGCTAAAGTATGGTGGTTTAACAGATTGGACCATTTGTCTCGCGGGAACAAGCGAAGCACCAACATCCAAGATAGCGACTTCATCGGAATGGCCAATTTCTGTTCATGGAATTGTACGTAATAAGGATAAGAGACCGGACTACTCTGTTGTAGATAGCGTTACCAGAGATATCCATGTCGTTATTTCTGGCGGTGACGAAGAACAGGATTTTACAGACAAGGTCCTAGGCGAAGCGAAAAAGTCAAAGGAGGATTGGAAAAAGATAAACGGAAACAATTCTGTGGTAGCACGGGAAGTAAGGCGCAAATTTCGCAATTTTAGGCATGGATTTTTGCTTCTGTACCCAATAGAAAGTGCTGCCAAAGATATTAAGACACAGAATAACAAAGCCCCTTATGCATTTGCTGTTGTATTCCCTGATCGAAAAGGAAAGGGAAATCTTAAATCCTATAAACTTAATGAGGTGGCCATGGAGATGAATGACGATGAATAAAACATCGAAGATGTATAACGCCTTGCTGCAGGAACTGCAAACCAAAGCATATGATCCCAGCAAGAACATTCATAGAAAATATACGTGTAGGAACGATGTTGGAATTATTTACTCCATGTCCGTTGCTTCAAGGATGCGTGCTCTGGAAATTCCAGCTGATAAAATGGTGAAGGATACCAGCTTTCCTGTTTGGCAGGGTGTAAAGATTGACTTGGTTACTATGCCCGAGTACTCCCATCAAAATCAGATGTATATAGAACTGCAGCAGATGCCGGGGCCGGACGCCTATATTTTTGAAATTGTGGCAGATGATCTGCGCCGCGGCATTGACACACTGCAATCTTCTCAGGGCAGTACGAAACGAACGCTGGCAATATTAAAGAAGTGGAAAGATTTTTTTTCAGCCGGAAAACTTCCGATTCTGACAGGGATTAAAGAACAAGGCTTGTTTGGCGAACTATTATTTCTGAAAGAGTTAATTAATGATGCCGGGCCGTCTGCAGTCAACACATGGTCGGGCGTAAATAACGAAACCCATGATTTTTACGTCGGGCAGAACGCAGTTGAAATAAAAACAACATCAAAACAAGCGCCGTATATGGCTCATATTAACAGTGAATATCAGTTGGATGACCATGACGTAAATGGAATTTTATTTTTGCGAATGTATGCGCTTCGAAAAGACACAAATGGAGGTCAAAGGCTTCCTGAATTGATTAATATTATTCGCAGGCTAATAAAAGATGCTTCTTCCGCCAGTCGGACGTTTGAAGAAAAGATTGCCAAGGCTGGCTACTTGGATGCAGCCGAAGATTATTATCATGAAGGATATACCATTCGTGAGACATATTCATTTGATGTAAAAAAAGACTTTCCGAGAATAGTTAAGAAAAATCTCCCCAATGGAATCTATAATTTGGAATATAGCGTTGCCATTGCTCAGTGTATGGATTACGCAATCGAAGCTAAGGATTTGCTGAGGAGAATTAAGGAGTAATCATGGATCAGAAGCTACTGGATTTCTATCATGAGTTTAACGATGAAGTTAAGCAGTACATGATGGATCATGAAAATACGAATATGTCAGCAGCTTTTAAGGAAGTGTTTCTTTCATATTTGAACGAAAATGAAGTGACAGCTTTAGCTGATACGACCTTAGTGGAGTATAAGAAAGACTCAGAAAATATGCGTCTTGATGGATACGCTTACAGCGAATACTTTCATTCTTTAACACTGCTGGTATCTAAATACGATTCGAAGCCTAAGCCGGAAATGCTATGGAAAAAGGATATTGATAAGTTTGTCCGTAAGGCTGTGAAATTTCTGAAGACGTGTGATACAGATTTATTTGAAGAATTAGAGCCAACGAGTGACGGGTACCAGGCATATGAAGCAATTAAGTCAGTAGCTTCAGAGTCTGAAACGGTTAATGTAATTTTTGTAACAAACGATGTTGCAAAGAACTATGTTCCGAATGATATGCAGTTCAGACGGATTCCAATCAAGTTCGATATTTATGATATTGAAAAGCTGTACCATCTGGTGCTGTCGGGGGATGTTGAATACAAACCGCTGGTCATTAGGCTGAAAAATAAATATCGCCAAGAGCTTCCTATGATTAAGGTGCCAGGCGAGAATAATATTTACGATTGTTTCGTCGGCGTCATTCCGGGAGGCCTTCTTGCGCAGATTTATAAAGATGAAGGACAGGAGCTTATTCAAAAGAATGTCAGAGCATATCTTCAGGCAACAGGTAAAGTGAATAAAGGTATTAAGTCATCCCTATCCAAGGAACCAGAAATGTTTATGGCATATAACAATGGCATTTCAACCATTGCCGATTCGATAGAAGTTGATGAAAAGAAATCCGGCAATGGCATAGTCAGTATTAAGGAAATTACAGGATGGCAGATAGTAAACGGCGGACAGACTACAGCGTCTATTTACAATGCTTATCAGAACAAGCTGCCGCTCGATGCTGTAAATGTACAGGTTAAACTTTCCGTAATAAAGGATCAGGAATGGTCAGCGGAAATTGTCAGCAATATCTCCAAATATGCAAACAGCCAGAACAAGATTAATATGTCCGACTTCAATGCCAACGATGAATATCATATCAAAATGGAGCAGATATCCAGGAGAACATTTATCCCCGTTGAAAAGGGTAAGGAAACGGAGCAGTGGTTCTATGAGCGAGCCAGAGGCCAGTACATGGCTGAACTCAATCGACAGCCAACACCTAAGGCAAAGAAAGAATTTAAGAACAGAATTCCAAAGAAGCGTTGCGTATCTAAAACGGTAGCAGCAAAGTGTCTGATGGCGTATATGGGATATCCGTATTACGTAAGCAAAGGATTGGAGTCCAACTTTGTCATTTTTTCGGACATGATAAAGAGTGGGCAGATTCCGCAGCCTGCTAAGGCAGTTTATATTGATGTGATTGCCAAAGTGATTCTCTTTCAGCAATGTGACAAAATAGTTGCCAGTCTGAACTTTGGAGGATATAAGGCCCAAATAAATTATTACGTGATGGCGCTTATTGGAAAATATTATACAAATCTTTTTGATGCGAATTATATCTGGAAAAATCAAATGATTTCTCCGGAGATGGCCAATGCTATAGAAAATCTGTCCCTGAAGGTATGGAATCATTTTCAAAATCCTGTAGTGCAGGGGATTAATATTAGCCAATGGTGCAAAAAGAAAGACTGTTGGATATTGCTACAGTCTCGCTTTGAAAATAATGAATTATAGGATTGGATTAAAATAAATGTGTAATTATAAAATGATAGATTTATTCGCTGGTGCTGGCGGTTTAAGTTTAGGCTTCAGGCAGACAGGCCGATTTGATATAAAAGCCTTTGTAGAGAAAAACCGACATGCGGCAGATACTTACAAGAAGAATTTTAGAGGAGTTGATTGGTATGAGGATATTCAGGATGTTGACTTCAAAGCTTTGAATGAAAAGTATGGCGGTATAGATGTTGTCATCGGCGGACCGCCCTGTCAGGGATTCAGCAATGCAAATAGACAGCACAATCAGGCGATTAATCTTAATAATAAATTGGTAAAACAGTATATCCGGGCTGTTCTTGATTTTCGTCCTAAGGCCTTTGTGATGGAAAATGTCAGTATGCTGAAATCTGATGTGCATCGCTTCTATATTGAAAATGAGGATGAAGACGCTATTCAGAAGTATAAGATAAGAACAAAGCCGGATTCTATTTTTTTACTGGATCAGAAATATATATTTGATGGCGCGGAAGAGCTGGTGGCAGATTCTGACTCGGTAAAGAAAAATCGTTGGGATGACACGCTATATATGTATCTTAATATTTGGCTGAAAGACTCTGCCAACAGCAGCAAGCTTGAAGCAGCAATAGACAGACACATCGATACTGTAAAAAAGCTTATTAATAAACATGTTCCGGTCGATAATCAATGTATTTCAGAAGCAGATAATGAACTTTTCCATTTTATTATCAGAGAGGAGAAATTGAAAGCCCAAAAGGCCGAATTGGTCAGGTTATTAAAGAAACCATTGGCTTATCAGAAGATGCTTCTTTATGCGCAGGAAATACATGACAATAATATTGGAGCCGCGTTTGCAGCGGAAGATGACAGCGGCAATCCAGACAATTTGAAAGCGAATGTCCGGTCGTGCGCTGTGTATGACTATTTAACAGGAATCTTGGAAGCCGGTGAAAATGGATATGCCATTAATAAGGGGATATTGTCTTCTGAGGAATTTGGCATTCCACAGAAGAGGCGAAGATTTGTACTTATCGGTGTAAAGAAAAAATTCGCTGAGGAAGTAGAAATGCCTGAACCTCCAAAGGATGTCGTAAGGACCACGGTTCATGATGCAATTTACGACTTAGCTGATATTAAGCCATCAGAATCCGCAAAGGACGACAGCGGCTGTTATATTGATACACAGCTAAACCGACCGGAAGTAAAACTTGGATTTTTGAGGGATAACGATGGGAAAGTGAAAAACCACATTATTCCTAAAACAAGACCTGCAGCTCTGGAAAGGTTCCAGTACATTAAGCCAGGACAAAATTTTCATGACCTCCCGGACGAGCTCAAAATAAATACATATACAAATGTAGCAAGGACACAGAACACAATATACAAGCGCTTGGAAGATGATAAGCCTTCTGGAACAGTTGTAAATGTCAGAAAGTCCATGTGGATTCATCCTACTGAAAACAGAGCGGTTTCAGTGAGAGAAGCAGCTCGTTTGCAGACATTTCCTGATTCATTCAGCTTCAGTGGGCCAAAAGATTCACAGTATCAGCAGGTTGGCAATGCTGTACCGCCCATGCTTTCTAAAGCGATTGCAGAACAGATTCTGAAATACATAGATAAAGAAAATGGCTGATAATCATACAACAGAGCAGCGGCATGAGAATATGTCGCATATTCAATATAAAGATACAAAACCAGAAGAAATTGTTCGCAAGTACCTATTTTCAAAGGGCCTTCGTTACAGAAAGAATGTTGCTTCTTTGCCAGGAACGCCTGATATTGTTCTGCGCAAATACAATACGGTAATTTTTGTAAATGGGTGCTTTTGGCATCATCATGACTGCGGCCGATTTAGATGGCCATCAACCAATGTGGAGTATTGGAAGAAGAAAATCAATCGGAACGTGCAAAGAGATATTGACGGCGAATTGTCAAGCTAAGTGCAACACCTTTGAGAAATAGACCTCATATGGTGTTTTGTAGCCAAGGCACTTCCTAGGGCGCAGGTTCAACTCATGGTACTTCCGTTGGATGTAATCCTCTGGCGTATCCGTGATGTCCTTGCCTTTCGGGAAGAACTCCCGTAAAAGGCCATTGGTGTTTTCATTGGTCCCGCGCTCCCATGGATGGTGTGGAGGTTGACGGCAGCGGCGGTCTTGCTCATGGCTTTTCCACCAAGCAAGTACCGGCTTTTCCGGTCCACCAGTGTGACGAGGCATGCCTTTCCTTGCTTGCCCACCACGGTATCCGCTTCCCAGTGGCCACGGACGGAACGGTTCGCTGCACTGGCAGGACGTTCTTCGATGGGGGCGATATGACGAACTTGCCACGATGTTCTTCGCTGCCTTTCTTGTGACGCCGTTTCCCGTGATGCCGTAGTTTCCGAAGTACGAACTTCGCTGAAGCTCCTGGCGGGTTCAGCAGTCCTGCGTGGATAGCGCGGTAGATCGTCGGAACGCTGATGAGACGGCAGCCATGCTCCAACTGGATCCGTCCGACAATCTCCTCTGGCGACCAGTGGTACTCCAGGATACAGATCTGGATGTAGGAATGCAGAGGTGCATACTCAAGGCGCTTATGCGGGCGACGGGCTTTCCTGTGCTGCTTGTAGAGCGTTTGCGCGGTCAACGGGCAGTACGACATAGGCTGGCATGCGGGAGCCGCATTGCGGCGAAGCTCACGCGAGATGGTCGACTTGTTGCGCTTCAGCAGATGGGCAATCTCCGTGATGGATTTGCCCTCAGCAAGAAAAAAGAGTATCTTTTCTCGCTCAAATGGTGTAAGATGTGTGTAGTAGCACATAGGCTCTCCTTTTGTTATAGGTAGTTCTCTTCAAACACCATTATAGCAAAGAAGTCTATGTGTCATTTTAATTTGGTTGTCTAGGAGCTGTTGCACTTAGATTGTAAATCCATCACAAAAATACTGCTGCTGGAATGGCCGCAGGAGCAGCTACTGGATATGCTGCTTCTCATTATCATTCCGATAGCAAATATGATGTTGTGGATCTAGGTTACGATTATCATGATGTAGAAGTTGATGATGAGACACGCGATGCACAGATGGAAGAAGACAATTATGGTGATTGGTGCTCACCGCATCGTCTTCTTCTGCAAAATTATTAAAATTCCACCGTGGAAATACGAGCAATATCCTATCAAAAAAGGCTTCGGTATCACCGAAGCCCCTTTCTTATTTAACCCTGAAGGCAGTTCTCAACGAGATTGCAGTACGTCGTAGCAAGCCTGCCGCATAGTGTACAATTCCTTAGGACCATAATAGATAAGCTGGGCATGTCCACCATTAAGTCGATACGTGGAACGTTCGCCTTCCTCACTAATGAAGTCAATTTGCTGCCTGTACAGCAGTCTATGCGTATTCCGGTCTACAAATTTGAAATTTGCTTTGACCGTTTCGCCGTACGTTCTCTTATACAGCTTGACGCTTTCCTCAACCAAATAAATCTGTGGATGGTCTTCATCTTCAACAACATCACAAACATATCTGTCTGCAGCAAAAGCAACTGCAGTATCGTTAGATGGAACGAACGCCGTGCCGAACGTTAACGCTACAGTCATAGCCGCGCCAGCTAGCACCATTTTCCACTTCTTCATGATAAGCCTCCATCGTCTGTTCATCAGGATCTATGAATCATCATTCGTATCATGCCAAGACAATATCTCCTGCCGCATCAGAAATAATACTGGCACATCTGCTTGACTGCATTATAATCGCCGACCATCATATATCGGCCATAGGCATCTAACTGTTTACGTCCATTACCATTGAGGATATATGCACGAGTCTCGTTCGGATTTAATTCCACCAAATAAGTATGGGATACGTTATCGTAACTTTCGGTAAGATACATACGAGCCGTACCGTAATCTGTGTAGTAAACACTGCTGTCATCTGTAACAATTGTAGCGACGTCTCCATAAAAAGTCGCAGCTTCCGATGTCGAAGCACCACCAATCATGATGCCGCCGGCAAGCAGCAGACTGAGTGCTGCGGATTTTGCTAATGATGATAAGCCATTTTTCATAATTGAACCGCTCTCCTTTATTTAACCCATTCAATTTATTAGTTCAAAGCGATGTATAGGATATCATTGGCCAGCTGATCTCCGGAGACTTTGCGCCAACTTGTGTACGGAATCTTACCACCTTTTCCTGTATAGCCGTAATAACGATACTTCCAAACACCGTTCACTTGCTTGAAATAATAGTGCCTACCAGTGATAGCCACAGATACGCTGCCGTGATCTTCTTCCTTCTCCGCATAGATATGAAGCGGATTTGAAGAATCTCCTGCCCCATATATAGACCCCTTGTCTACGAGCCAATACGTATTTCCGCTGTAATCAATGTTGATGAACGGCTCAGCTTCTGCGGGAGCCGGCTGCCATGCACCTGCACTGCAGAAGAAAGCAGAAACCATCAGTCCGGCCACTGCGAGATGCTTCCAATGATTTATGAACATGAAAATCCGACCTTTCAAATTTATCAGCGAATCGCTCAATCCGATGCATCATCTTACGCCTTATGAAGCGTACCGACCACCTGGTTCATCTTGTCAAACAGTGTCCCGTCCTGCATGGTATAGGCAACCTGGTGGTTGGCATCGTAGATGGTATTGCCGTCAATCGTAAAGATGGCGTTATTCAAATTATCGTAAATGGTTCCCGTGCCGTTAGCGAAATCGATATGTCCATCCGGGATGTTCAGAGAGTTCAGGAGAGAGCCGTCGCTGAACATATGGCCTGCATAAGACATATCAGCATTCGTGAAATCAGCACTGCCGTCGGCATTGAACGTGGCACTGCCGGCCTGCTGGCTCATCGAATCTGTCATATTGAATGTCGAAGACTGTGCTGCGCCCGAAGCAGTAGCAGACGGATCTACCGAAGCATTCATCGAAGCTGCAGAGGGATCCGGGATGTTAGTAGCTTCCGAAGGATCAATCGTCCCCAGCCCAGCCGCTACACCAGTCGCACCCGCACCGGCGGCAGCTTGTGTCATATCCGGAGCAGTACCGGCGTTATCGACGCCAAAAAAGCTATTAAGACCGTTTTGATCACGGCGAGCCATGAAATAGAGCATGATGACACCTAAGCTGACAAGGAACTGTACCAGTCGCCCTTGCTGTTTAGATTCCGGATAAAATTTGCAAATGATACGGTAACCTACATAATATACGCCATTTGCCACAAGAAGACCGACGAGAAGCAACAACGGCAGCAAATATCCCATATGGCTACGTTCAGCATCACCAATCATAGATATCACCATGCCAATGATAAAGACGCCCCATATAAAATGCACAATAAAAGGCTTGAAGATTCCCCTATGCCAAAGAGCCTCTTTTACCAATTTCCATTTATACGCAATGGCACAAAAAACAACGATTGCTAATATCGAGCTGATGACATATGCAAATCCGATAACATAGAAGAATGATAACGCCGTGAGCCCTACAGCAATCCAGTCAGTCCCCTGAGGGACATCCATGCTGACCGAATTATTCGCCGAAATCGTACAAGCCTTTGCCGTCCCCTCAGACAAATTAGCACCACAGCTTGCACAGAACTTCATCCCTGGTTGAATTGGCTTTCCGCAATGCGGACAAACATTCCCCATAAAAATCTCCTCCCTAAGATTAGATGATTAAATATCGTTTAATTCTCTATTCTCGATTTTCCAGAAAAATCCTGCCTATTAAAAAAAAACGCTTAAAATAAAGAACATATTGACAATTCATTCCCCAAATGCTATTATAGTTATAATTGTATTACTATCTGATTTTAAGAGATGGGGAGGACTGACAATGAAAAAGTTTTTGCTATCGACAGTTCTCGCAGCCTGCACGATCGTAGGTGCACAATTCATCGGGACATCTTCGGCCTTCGCCGCAGATTACTGGTGCGGCACGAATAGCGAAGGAAATCAGCTCTATCTTGTCACAGAGTCCGTACGTGAAGGAGATGGCTGGGTCAACTGTAACGTAAAGTTCGTAGACGATAATGGCAATCTCGTCTATACGAAGTATTATGAGTTTTCGTCTAAGGGGACGAGATGGTACTATTTCGTCGGTAACCACGGTGTTTACGTTGCCCCGGGATCGCTCATGTACCACGTTCTGATTGCTGCCCAAGAATATGATGATTAATGATATAAAAAAGAACATGCTGACGATCATGTGTACCGAATAAACAATAGAATAAAAAGTCCGGTGAAAAGATTTGCCGGATTTTTTATTCTATTTGATAATTTATTAAGCTACTATATATGAAATTCACGCAACCAGATGGCTGCGCGTCACTTATGATCATTTTTCACGGTCAATCACTTCCATAATGGAATTCCGACAAATACGGTGGAATTGACCAGAATCCGAGCGTGGCTCTCGTTGGTCCGCTTTCCTGACGATGCCAATCGATTCCGGAAAGCCCACTGGACACACGATCACTATGTCCCCTACATTTACCTGCTGACGCTTGTTTCGCTCCGGATTGAACCAATTCAATCGCCAGTAGGAACTAGATGTTTTCCGTACCGTCACAGTCGCATCCTCACCATGCTGCGCGCAATATGCTGCCAACGCTTCCCGGTTCCGAGAGCCGACCACTAGCCAAGCGGCGAAAAGGTTGTCCTTCTCTCGACTCAGTTCATTCAGTGCTTCTGTTCGCTCGATAAGTTCCTCAAGATCCTTGGCTGCTTCCTTTGCCGTACATCGTTTAGCTTTATATGCCGGCCTGACGGAAAGGTTCAAGTCTCCACGTGCCGCTGCGACAGTCTGACGCAACCAAAGTTTCGATGGCAGCGCGTCCAATTTCTGCCGCAAAGCCTCGGCTGCCTCTTTACTCGGTAACAATGAGCGTGGATATGTCTACAATTTCCACTTTCATCTGATCTGGGTGACGAAGTATCAGAACCCAGCCTTCACGACACCGGAGCTCGTGCAGGAGATGAAGGATATCTTGCTG
>ERZ840096.112-NODE-112-length-132925-cov-8.087394_pt1 | contig 132925 bp, 136 predicted proteins | sample MGYA00519878_ERZ840096 | MGnify/ENA primary metagenome ERZ840096 (study PRJEB31850, sample SAMEA3708865) | human gut metagenome | biome: human gut; feature: human-associated habitat; material: faeces | place: China | collected 2014 ... | reverse complement strand
GATTTGAACCTCCGACCCCACGCTTAGGAGGCGTGTGCTCTATCCAGCTGAGCTATATGGACGTGTCTGATATATGATTATAGCCCGATCAAAGTCGAACTGCAATCCCTTATTTAGTTTTTTTTGAGGTGGCCGTTGTAACGCAACCTTAGGAGGCGTGTGCTCTATCCAGCTGAGCTACTGAGACATTTTTAAGATTTATGCAATTTTCACTGCTCGAAGGAATCGAACAATCTGCCGCTTAGGAGGCTCGCGCTCTATCCTACTGAGCTACAGACGCATACGGTTTATGTGCGCAGAAACTGCGCGATAGTATTCTATCTCTTGATGTGCGATGCTGTCAAGGGGGCATTCCGTCTGCGGCGGCGCGCCTTTTTCAGGAAAAGGCGTTGCAATCGTATTCATCGTGTGATATTCTTGGCTTACATGGATGAATCTCCCGTAAAATTGAATAGAAACATCCGAATGAAGGAACCGTGTGAGAATCACGGACTGTAACGGCAACTGTAACGCGGAGCGACCCCAATATGCCACTGGGAAACCGGGAAGGCGGGCGAGCGAGGAAACGGAGTCAGGATATTTCACCGGATGGTATGTTTCCGATTAAAACGCTTTGATATTCTGAAAATACCGTCAGAGCAGCCTTTGGGCTGCTCTGCTTTTATTTTTCGGGAGCTGCGTCTCTGGAAGTTCGTTTTGCGAGATTCCCCCATGAATATTTTCAGGAGGGCATGGTTATGCAAAAAACGTTCTTCCGAGCCCGCGCAGCGGCCGGGCTCGTCTCTCCGGGCGCACATACGGAGGGACAATCGTCATGAAAACAGGAACAGGAATGTTTTACGCCGTGGGCGTCGGCCCCGGCGACCCGGCGTGGATGACGCGTCAGGCGTGTGACGTTCTGGGCTTCTGCCCCGTCATTGCCGCGCCGAGATCCGCTTCCGGGGACATGCCGGCGCTGGAGGTAGCCCGCGGGGCCGTCGATCTGAGCCGGAAGTCGATCGTGCCGCTGAAATTTACTGCGGCACGGGCACGATCCGCGCGAAACGCCGAGTATGTCCGCGCAGCGAGCAGCATCGCGCGCGTGCTGGACGCGGGCTTAAGCGTCGCCATGGTGAATCTCGGCGATGTTTCGATCTGCGCCACGGCGTACGACGTGCTTGACGAGCTGCGCCGCCGGGGGTACGCCACGCAGATGATCCCCGGCATCACGAGCTTCTGCGCCGTTGCCGCAGCGCTCGGCACCAGTCTCACCGACAGGGACTCGCCGCTGCATATCTATCCGGATGAAACAGAGAATCTGGACATGGCGCTGGAGCTTTCCGGCACAAAGGTGCTGATGAAATCCGGCAAGGCCATCGGCGAGACCGCCGCGGCGCTCTCGTGCCGCGGTCTTGCAAAGGAGGCCTCCATGGTCGCCGACTGCGGTCTGCCCTCGCAGCGCATCTTCAGCGAGATGACCGATCTGCCGGAGAACATCGGCGTCTCTTCCACGGTGATCGTGCCGGAAGGACGCAGAGCCGCGCGGAAAAAGTGAATACAAAATGCGCCGGAACAGGCTTTTCTGTTCCGGCGCGTTGGTTTTTATGCTTTTTTTCCGCTGCGGTTCTTTTCCCAGAGCACCGCAAGGCCGATGAGCAGCAGATCCGGCTCGTACCGGATCTCCCGGCGGCAGAACGGTGTGACACACCCGGCGAGACCGCCGGTGGCGATGACGGCGGCGGGAGCGCCGAGTTCCGTTTCCATACGCTCGATCATCCCGTCGAGCAGGGCAGCCGAGCCGTAGATCGCGCCGGACTGCATGCAGGCGACGGTGTTCGTCCCGATGCACTTTGCGGGCGCGTCGAGCGAGACACGCGGCAGCTGCGACGTATTGCCGGAGAGCGATTCCATCGACAGGCGAAGCCCCGGCACGATCGCGCCGCCGGCAAAGCGGCCCTGCGCGTCTACGGCGGAGATGGTCGTAGCGGTGCCCATGTCGATGACGATGAGCGGCGGGCGGTGCAGATGCAGCGCCGCGACCGCGCCGACGACGAGGTCCGCCCCAATCTGGCCGGGATCGTCGAGCCGGATGTCCAGCCCGGTTTTGAGACCCTTGCCGACAACGAGCGTATCCAGCCCCGTGAGGAGCTTTACCGCCCGGCACAGCGTGGACGTGAGCGGCCAGACGACGTTTGAGAGGATCGCGCCCTCAAAACTCTCCGGCTGAAAGCCCGCAAACGCGAGGACATTTTTCATGCCGACGGCGTACTCGTAGTCGGTCTTATTCACGTCCGTCGCCATGCGCGCCACGGCGCGGATCTTCCGGTTTTCGATGCAGCCGAGAACGATGTTCGTGTTGCCGGTGTCGATGGCAAGGATCATGGCTTCAGTTTTCCTTTCTCCCGATGCGGATCAGCCGCAGAATGACGGGGCTGAGAACAATGTTGATGCCAAGCTCGGCAAGGAAGTTGACGCCGACGAGACCGATGATCATAAACCGGCCCACGTTATCGCCAAAGCCGAGGTTCTGCGCCATATCAGCGAGCATCGGCAGGAAGAAGATCCGGCAGCCGAGCAGAAATACGCCGGTATTCACGACTGGGCAGACGATGGCCGCGGTGACGGCGGCAAGCGTGCGGTTTTTCTGAGCGAGCCACGCATACACGAGCCCCGCCAGACCGCCGCAGGCAATGCCCTTTACGAGCACCGTGAGCAGCGTTCCCGGCACGCTGAAGGCGAAAAACGCCGCGGCGTCGCCCGAGAGCAGCACCACCATGCCGAAAACAAAGCCGAGCCACAGCCCCGCCGCGCTGCCGTATACCGCCGCGCCCACCACGATGGGCAGCGCCACGAGCGACACCGAGACCGGGCCGAACCGGATGAAGCTGCCGAGCAGCTGCAAAATGACGATCAGCGCCGTGAAAAGCGCCAGACCCGCCAGACGCCGGGTCTTTTCCTGAGAGTTTGCGTTCATATTCAATTCCTCCTGCTGTTGCTCCCTTAGTATGTGCCGTGCGGCACGGGATGCAGCGCATGGCATATTATAAAAGCAAAGCCCCTCTGCGTCAAGCAGAGGGGGATATTTTATAAAGAAAGGTCTCTTATACCAATTGCATAATAATCTTTTCCCGTAAAAGCGGAAATGGGTTTCTCCATTTCTATGGAATACCTTCGCATGGCAGTAAACTCTTTTTCTCCCTGCGGATTTGGCGGCAGCGTCCGCGGAAGCGCAACATACCCACCGGCACGCTCGGCAGCTTCATCAAGCTCCCGCATTTCCTGCCACTTGCGTTCGTCCACTACTAATCCTCCCTAAACATATTGAGAGCAAAGGAACATGCAGCTTAGCCGTTATTCGATCCTTTTTTCTGGATCGCGCCGTCAAAATGATCTCCGGCGCCGCAGTCCCGGCAGCGGAACGTCAGACTGTGTCTGTTGCCGGAAATATGTTCCTGCACAGTCACATTATTCTTTCCGCAGACAGGACACGCACCGGCTGCGTGAGTTTCGGCATACAATACCACATTTTTCTCCCAGCCTTTCACAATCTTCCCTCCTTCTTCAATCTTTCTATAAACTCATTTTCAGCGGTATGGGGAAGTGTTTAGAGAAGGATCCCGGTTCTTTTGTGCTCTTCAAACAGTTTCTTTGCATAATTGTATGATTCGACCGCTTCCGGCGGAGCTTTATCCGTAAGCAGTGGGAATTGCTCGTCATCATCTTCGTCCAGATAGTAATACCAATCCGGATCAGACATAAAGAACATAGATTTTTCAAGCGCTTCACCGCGCATCATGGTATCCGTCCTCCTTTTCAGGCAAAAAACCATCAAAGTAGCTCGCCGCCTTGCACTTCATGCACATGAAGGAAACGCTAAGCCTGTCACCGAAAATGTGCTTTTCCGCCCTTATTTCCCGCGAACCGCACACAGGGCAAGCCCCCGCGTCGCCGTCATTGATATAAGAAATAGCATTTTTCTCCCAGTCTATCATATGTCCCCCTCGGTCATAACTTAAAAGTGCTCCGTGATCTCCATGGTTCCGGCTTTGAGATCAAACAGAAAGACCGTTCTGTGGTTCGGCTTTGAATTTAAATCCCCGCCCATCCAGATTTTCGGTACCCCGGACGGGTAGTACTCCAGCGGGCGCGGTGTCGATTCGACAATTGCGATCTCGCACATATAGTTCGCTAAAGTGTCGAGAGACCCGCATATGTGGTCCGCATTTTCCCGGACCCATTCTTCTCCCCACAGCTCAATATATTTTTCTTTGGCCCGCCTTATTGCTTCCTTTCTGGTCATACTGTTTCATCTCCCTTTAAAGTCCGCTTTTTTGAGGCAGAGCACCTCGCAGCGGTCACCATCATGCTTTCGGATGCCAAGACGGTCAAGAGCCGCCTTTCATGCCTCTTTCTCCTAAAATCTTTTATTTTAAGATAGATGCTCCATGATATCGTTGCCGGTGTCCGCGCCGACGAGCGAGCGGACAAGACCGAACCGGCGGCAGTCGTAGCGCGGGAATTCCTCGCTTGCAAGCGTCGGACGATGGGCGTACTGCAGCTGGCTCTCGTGGCAGAGCATGGCCTCCGAAGCAACTTCAAACGCCGTTTTGCCGCCGAAGCTCTCCAGCGGCGTTTCCACGTCGAGGATGATCGGGTTTTCGTCGGCAAAGTGGAGATACAGCTTCGGCGTATCCCATACGCCGTACTGCGCGGCGCTCTCGGCATCGTATGAAGCATCCGCGGCGTACACGACGGCCTGTTCAAGCGCGAGCGCGTTGAGCCGGTGCGCGCCGTGGCCGTATTCGCCCTCGCGGTCGTGCCCGACGGCGACGAGCGGCTTGAACCGCCGCAGCAGTCCCACCTGATAGGCGATGACGTTTTCCTCGCCGAAGCTCTGCTGCGCCGCCTCGAGCGAAAGAACGTAATAGTCCGGGAACGGCCCGATGACCGGATAGTTCCGGATGCCCATCGTCCAGAGCGCGTCCAGAAGCTCCTGCGGGCGCGGCTGCCAGTCGTAATGATTCACGAGATACGCCACCTGCACCGCGAGCCCCCGGTCCACGCACTGCGCGGCAAGCGCGCCGAAGAAGATAACGTCATCGTCCGCGTGGCTCGGAAAGAGAAGCACATCCGCCTGTTCGCACGGCGGCTGCCAGACCTGCACATCTGCCGGGGGCCCGCCGGTCGTAAAGAGGCGCACCTCGCAGAGCGGCGAGAGGCCGGAAAACTCGATATCAAGCTCCGTCACCGCCTCCGGCAGCGCGAGATACTCGTGCAGAAAGCCGTACTCGCCGCCGGGGACGTCCCCCGCGGCGGTATGGATCGTGAATGCTTCGCACGGGGTATACCAGTAAAGATAAAGCGCGGCAATGGGCGTTTCGGAGGAAATGCGCAGCGTGTTCCCGGCGCGGTAGTCGATGCGGGAGGTGCGGTCGCCGTCGCGGAGGATCGGCGTGTAACCGCCGATACTGTCCGAGAGGGAGACGCCGTCCGTGATCTCTGCCGCGACCGGCTCGGGCGTGGGTTCCGGCGTTGCGGTCGGTTCGGGCGTGGGCGTGGGCGTCGGTTCCGGCGTCGCCGTGGGCGCATCCGTCGGCGTGGGAGTAGCCGTCGGCTCCGGCTGCGCCGGTGCGCCGCAGGCGGCAAGAAGCGCGCAGAGCAGCGCGAATATCAGAAGAAGAGAAATACGTTTTTTCGTGGCGAGTGTCCTTTCTCCCGCGGTCGGCGCGGGGTGGGTTTGGGAGTATTATAGGACGTTTTGAGGCAAAGCGTCAAGGCACGGTTTTCAAAGGCTCCCTTGTGCAAAGGGAGCTGCTGAGCGAAGCGAAGCTGAGGGATTGTAGTCTTCAGAAAGCGACAATCCCTCCGTCTTTTGCCTGCGGCAAAATCCACCTCCCTTTACACAAGGGAGGCATTAAAACGGGAAAGCCCCGAAGCATAGTTTGCTCCGGGGCTCTGTCACTTATGATTTTCAGCCCGCGTTGCCGGACGAGGCGTTGCCGTAGGAGGCGTAGTAGTTCCCGGCGGAGGCATAATAGGCGTTGCCGCCGGAAGCGTTGCCCGCCGAGGCGGTCTTGGGGCCGCAGCCCGCAAGCGTGAGCAGCAGCGCCGCGGCGCTGAGAACGATGGCAAGGATCTTTTTCATGGATGGTACTCCTTTTCTTTTTGTCAATGGTTGTTATTCTTCGATATATCGATGCGCCCGGCGCGGAGCAGGAGGAGAGATACCGCGCCGGGTTGCGCAGCAGGAAAATTATGCAATGGCCGCTCCTGCGGCAATGGCGGCGAAGAGCGTGTCCACTTCCCCGCTCTCCCACCCGGCGGTGAGAAGCCGCCGGTCGCGCACAAGACCGAGCTCCTGCCCGGAGGTGAGCGCTTCCGCCGCAGTCCGCACCGTTTCAAGGCGGGTTTTCAGCGCCGCGTCGTTTTCACCGTAGCGCGCGGCGTAGGCCGCGCCGGCGGCGCGCGCCGAGGCTGTGTCGCGTCCGTCCGCGAGATACTGGCCGAGGACGGATTCCGCCCAGCGGTACGCGCCGACCGCGCCGGAGGCGGGGTCATAATCCTGCGCAAGCCGCTCAAGAATGCCGCCGATACCGGCGAGCGGTTCTGTCTCTTCCGGCGCAGGCGAAATCTCCGGCAACGATCCCGGCGTAACTGCCGGGGTCTCCGTCGGCTTCGACGTGGCTGCGGCGGCGCGCGATTCAAGCGGCAGACCCGCCGCAGCCATCGCTCCCGCCAGGAACACCAGTGTCAATATAAGGATGACAACTCTTTTTTTCATTGTCTTCTCCTTTCGGGAAGCATTTATCCGGCGAGGCCGTTCACGTCCGTACTGCCGTTTAATTCCACATTGTTCAGCACATTGTTCAGCTCTCCGAGCGTCTGCACCGTGACGCCGTGAGAGCGCAGCCACGCGTTCGTGCGCGCGGAGGCCGTAAACGGACGGACGCTGTAATAATTGTAGACATATTCGCCGCTGCTGTTGGTGTGGACGCCGGTGGCGGTGATGTAGATCGGTTCGATCGTCTGATAGAATTCCTCGTCCTGAATGATCTTGACGCCGCCGATGTTGCCGTCGCGCAGATCGGGGACGATGCAGGTATCGTAAAGCTCCCAGAATTCGTCCGTTGTGAGCGTGAGCCCCAGCTGCGTCGGCGAGTTTGACACATACCACTGAATGCTCGCAGAAAATACGGCAGTCTCGCTCCGGTCGCACGGGAAGAGCGCACGCTCCTCCATCAGCTCGCGGGAGTTGAGAAGCTCTTCGTACTGCCGGATGTTCCGGCTGATAACGTCGTTCTCCGCGGGGAAGCCGATGGTAGGGTCACCGCCGGTCACATACGAGGGGAACTTATCCGCAGCATAGATATACACGCGGCGCGCGAGGAGCTTTCCGTCCGTGCCGTAATAATCGATCCGCAGCGGGAAGGTGTTGATTCCGTTCTGATTTTCGTAAGCTTTTTTGTTTGCGATAATGTCCTTTTGCAGAGAGAGGAGCGCTTCGATGTTCTCCGGCTGTATGATGCGCGTTTCATTGTATCCGCCCCAGCCGAACACCGTGGCGTACCCGATCTCGTCCACGTCGGGCTGATAGCGCTCAACGCCGAACACATCGAGCTCGGTGACGACGACGAGCGCGCAGAGCAGCGCGCAGAAAACGCCGAGACCCTTCCAGCGCCGGTCAAACACGCGCAGCGTTTTGCGCATGAGCGCGTCCGCGCTGAACCAGCCGACCGCCGCGCCGAAGAGCATGGCAAGGAGCAAAAATGCTACGTTCGCCGGAGTGCCGTCGTTCCCGGCGGCATAGGAGCCGACATTGAATACAGTTTTGAGGATCAGCAACGCCATGCCGAGCGCGCCCACCGCGGCAAGCCCCCAGCGGAAAATGGGGCGCAGCACCGGAACGGCGACGACCTCGCCCGCGGCCTCCATCCGCCGGCGGCGGAAGAAGATCACCGCTAGCCCCGCGAGGATCACGCCCGCCGCGGCATAGATGGCCGTGAGGGGGATCGCATACGAATAGCTTCCCACATAGTTGTTGGAAAAGTAATAGAGCGGCGAGAGGATCGCGAGCTCCCAGCCGGTGCCTCTCACACCGAAGAGCAAAAACTCCGCTATGTACCGGGTCACGACCTCGATCCCGACAAAACCGTAGAGCGCGATAACATAGAGCGCCGGGAGCACCGCCGCGTTTCCGGTGAACACCGTGCAGAACGACGCGAGACCGAAGAACGCTATGTTCATCAGCGCCGCTGCTGCCGCCGAGCACAGAAGGTACGGGGTGCACGGTGAGCCCGCGCCGCCGTAGAGAAGCAAACTCACGAGCATCGCGATAATGCACGGCAGGATGAGAAGCGTCAGCCCGGCGAGCAAACTTGAAATGAGAAGCGCCTCGCGCATCACGGGCAGCGCCGATATGTATGCTGCGGAGGTCTTGCGGAACATCCAGCCGTAGACAGCGACCGCCATCACCACCGCCGCGGCCGCCGCGGCGAGGATCTCCCGGCGCGTCAGGTTGCTGAGGATGCTGTAGCTCACATACTCGCTCATTTCCTTAAACTCGGAATTGAAATACTGCCCGCACATGAGCGTAAGAAAGCAGAGCACCACGGCATAGGCCGCGCCGATGATCCAGAAGCGGGAGAGCGCCCGTTTGTATACGGCCTTATTAAAGAACGTTCTTTCGGACGGCATCGTCCACACCTCCCAGCTCGTAAATGAATATTTCCTCCAGCGTCAGCGGCACGGAATCCATGAACAGCGGGTGCAGCTTTTCGAGCCACGCGAGATTGTCCTCTTCCCTGCCGCGCAGTATGAGCGTCTGCAGCTTGCCGGTCGAGGAGCGGTGGAGAATGTCCAGTCCCTCCTCCGGCAGCGCCGTGCCGTCCGGCAGGGCGAGCAGCACCTTGGTCGTCGTCTCCTGCAATTCGGAAACGCTCTTTTCCAGCAGGCAGCGGCCGCGCTGCATGATGCCGACGTGATCGCACACGTCCTCCAGCTCGCGGAGGTTGTGCGACGATACGAGCACCGTCATGCCCTCCTCCGCCACATCCTCCATGACAAGGGACCACACCTGCCGCCGCATCACGGGGTCGAGGCCGTCCACCGGCTCATCGAGCACGAGTACCTCGGGCCGCGCCGCAAGCGCGATCCAGAAGGCCGACTGCTTCTGCATGCCGCGTGAAAGGCGGCGGATGGGGCGCGTATCGTCAAGCGCGAAGATCTCGCGCAGCTTTTCGTAGCGTTCGGTGTCGAAGCGGGGATAGAGCGCGCGCGTAAATTTCATAAGATCGCGCGTCGTGCTCGTGGAGGTGAAATACGGCTCGTCCGGGATGCAGAGCATGCGCGCCTTGACCGAGGGGTTTTCAAACACCGGTTCCCCGTCGAGCAGCACCGAACCCGCGTCCTGCCGGAGAACGCCCATCATGTGACGGATGGCGGTCGTCTTGCCCGCGCCGTTCGGACCGATGAGACCGTAGACCGAGCCGGACGGCACCGTGAGATTCAGCGCGTCGAGCGCTTTGAAGCCTTCGTAGATCTTTGTAACGTTTTTCAGTTCAATGCTCGCCATGGCCGTCGCCTCCGATCTTTTCTATGATCTCTTCCTCGCTCACGCCGAGCCAGCGAAGCTCGCGCACCGTTTCCTCCAGCCGCGCGAGAAGCTCCTCGCGCCGTGGGTCGCTCTGCGGGGAGAACTGGGCGCAGAAGCTGCCCTTGCCGGGGACGGAGACGATGTATCCCTCGCTCTCCAGCTCGTGGTAGGCACGTTGGATCGTGTTCGGGTTGATGGCGAGCGATACCGCAAGCTCGCGCACCGAGGGGAGCTTTTCCCCCGGCTGCATCGCACCGGTGACGACAAGCCGCCGCAGATCGTCCTTGACCTGCTCATAGATCGGGCGTCCGTCCCGGTAATTGATCGTGACCATGCCGCCACCTCCTTCCGTGTATTAACTGTACTACGAAACTTAACACGGTTGATACAGTTTGTCAAGCCCCAAAAACCAAAAAGCCTCCCCTGTGTAAGGGGAGGTGACGCGGCGAAGCCGCGGCAGAGGGGTTGTCTTTTTCCGGCAGCTACAACCCCTCAGTCAGCCTGACGGCTGCCAGCTCCCCTGTTAGGGGAGCCAAGTAGGTTTTCGAAAAACTGTCTTGCCTCCCCTAACAGGGGAGGTGGCAAAACCGGAGGTTTTGACGGAAGGGTTTCTCCGCCGGAAGAAGGCAATCCCTCAGTCAGCTTCGCTGACAGCTCCCTTTGCACAAGGGAGCCTTATTCAGCAGGATACTTTATCAAGCTCCCTCTCGCAGTCGGGCATTTTCTTTACCTGCACATCACGGAAGAGCTTGCCGCGCATCGTTACCACGGACACATGGCGCAGCGCCTCGAGATCTTCGAGCGGATTTCCCGCCGTGACGATGAGATCGGCGCTCTTGCCGGGCGTGAGCGAGCCGGTGATACCGTCGATCCCGGCGATCTTCGCGTTGCCGAGCGTCGCGGTGTGCAGCGCGAAGGCGTTGGATACGCCGCAGAACGTGTGGAAATAGCGCACCTCGCGCCACATGTCGTAGTGCGTGATGTACGGGCAGCCCGTATCGGTGCCGAGACCGACGGGGATACCGGCCGCCAGACACGCCTTGGCGCACTCGATGATGCCATCGAGCACAACCTCGCCGTTATACTGCTCCATTTCGGTCGCTTTGCTGACGCTGCGGTCAAAGCGGGCATACGGCACCGCGGCGGAGAGCGTTGCTACCTGTGCCGCGCCGCGCTCGCGGAAAAGGCGCAGAATTTCCTCGTCCGGCTTCGCGCCGTGCTCGATCGTATCCACGCCGTTTTTGAGCGCCACGCGCACGCCCTCGGGACTTTCGACATGCGCCGCAACGGGCAGGCCGAGCCTGTGCGCCTCGCCGCACGCCGCGCGGACGTACTCCGGCGGCATTTTCAGCTCGCCCGGCTCGCCCTTTTTCTTTGCATCCAGCACGCCGCCGGTGATCATGAGCTTGATGAGATCGGGTTTTCCCTGCGCGATCCTGCGCACGTCCTCCGCGGCCTGCGCGGCGCTCGTCGCCTCGTAAGCGAGCGAGCCCGCCATATGCCCGCCGGGGACGGAAACGGCCATGTCCGCGGCGAGGATGCGGGGCCCGTCGCACTTACCCGCGGCGATGCGGCCGCGCAGACGCGTATCGATGTCCGCGATGCCGCCGACGGTGCGGATCGTCGTAACGCCGCTCAAAAGCTGCGTTTTGGCGTAGCCTTCGCACATGGCGAGCGCAATGCGCCGCGTGAGCGCCATGGACGTCATGAATTTTACGAGCTTGCGGGGATTGCCCTGCTTTTTGGGGCTGCCGCTCGCGGGGAGATGAACGTGCATGTTGATGAGGCCCGGCATGAGATATCCGCCTTTCAAATCGACGATCTCAAAGCCGATGAGATCCGTCCCCTCAGGGACGATATCGAGGATCTTCTCGCCGTCCGTGCGCAGCACCATGCCGCGCTGCGGCTGCATATCCGCGCTGCCGTCGAGCAGCACGCTGTTCGTGTAAGCGTATTTCATCGGTTCCACCTCGCTGTATTTATACATTATTATAATATCCCTTTTTCCGTGTTCTGCAAGAACAAAATCGCCGCGGCGTCCGGTCTCGGACGCCGCGGCGGGATCATTAAAGAACTTTCGAGAGGAATGTCTGCGTGCGGGGATTCTGCGGATGGTCGAAAAGCTCGGAGGGGGTGTTCTCCTCGAGGATCGCGCCGCCGTCCATGAAGATGACGCGGCTCGCCACCTCGCGGGCGAAGCCCATCTCGTGCGTCACGACCGCCATGGTCATGCCGTCGGCGGCGAGCTGGCGCATGAGATCGAGCACCTCGCCGACCATCTCGGGATCGAGCGCGCTCGTCGGCTCGTCAAAGAGCATCACGTCCGGCTCCATGCACAGCGCGCGGACGATCGCAATGCGCTGCTTCTGCCCGCCGGAGAGCATGTTCGGGTACTCGTTCGCCTTGTCCGCAAGGCCGATACGCTCGAGAAGCTCCATGCCGTGCTTTTTCGCCTCGTCCTCGGTTTTGAGCTTGAGCGTGACGGGGGCGAGCGTGATGTTCTGCATCACGGTCTTGTGGGGGAAGAGATTGAAGTGCTGGAACACCATGCCCATTTTCCGCCGGTGGAGGTTGATGTCCACCTTTTTGTCGGTGATGTCCACGCCGCCAAAATAGATATGGCCGGAGGTCGGCGTTTCCAGCAGGTTCAGGCACCGGAGCAGCGTGGATTTTCCGCTGCCGGACGGGCCGATGATCGCCACGACCTCGCCGCGCGCTATGGTGAGCGAGCACTCGTTGAGCGCTGTGACGCCGCCCTTGAATTTCTTTGTTACGTTCTCAACGCGGATGAGTTCAGATCCTGTCGCCACGGCGCATTCTCCTTTCGATCGCTTCGATGGCCTTGCCAGCCGGGTAGTTGATGACGAAGTACACGAGCGCTGCGAGAACGTACGGCGAGAGCGTCTTGTACGTCGTTGTCGCAACGGTCTTGGCGCCCCAGATGAGCTCCGTCATGCCGAGGACCGAGCAGATGGACGATTCCTTCACCATCGTGACGAGCTCGTTGGCGAGCGCGGGGAGAATGTTCTTGATCGCCTGCGGCAGCACGACGAGCTTCATGCTCTGCCACGAGCTGAGACCGAGCGAGCGCGCCGCCTCGTTCTGTCCGCCGTCCACGGCGAGAATGCCCGCGCGGATGATCTCCGCGACATACGCCGAGGAGTTGAGCGCAAGCGCCACCACGCCGGGAATGAAGCGGGAGAGGTCAATGAAGCCCAGGATCACGACCGAGGGGATCTTGATTACGCTGAAAAGGCCGTAGAAAATAATGTAGAGCTGCACCATCATCGGCGTCGAGCGGAACACGGCGATGTATGCGCCGGAGAGATTCCGCACGATCTTGTTGCGGCTCAGACGCATGAGCGCGAGCGCGAGCGCCGGGATGACCGCGAGACCTACCGATATGATCGAGAGCAGCAGCGTATACTCGAGTCCCTGCACGAAGAAGGAAAGATACTTTGGCAGGAAAGAGAAATTGAAGAAGTTCGCCGGGGACATGCCGGCAAACAGGTTGGACCACCACATAATACTATTCCTTGACCTTTTCTGTATTTGGAAGCGGGAGAGATCAACGGCACATGTGCGCCCTGCCTGCTTTCACAGACAGGGCGCACACGCTTCAAAGAGAAGGATGTACGGTTTAGCCGATCGCCTGATCGCTGAGAGCTTCGGCGTCAGCGATGTACTGCTCGATCTTGCCGTCGGCAATGAGCTTGGCGATCGTGGCGTTGATGGAGGGCAGCAGGCCCTTCGGGTCGCCCTTCTGCACGGCGACGCAGTAGGGGAAGGCTTCGCCGAGGCTCACGTCCGCCACAACGAGATCGCTGTTGGACTTGGCATACTGCTGCGCAACGGCGCCGTCAACAACAATGGCGTCCACCTTGTCGTACACGAGCTGGTTGACAAGGTCGTTCACGCTCGTGAGACCCACGAGATTCGCGCCGGGCATATCGCTGGTGACAAGGTCGGCCTTGGTCGTGCCGGTCTGCGCGCCGACGCTCTTGCCGGAGAAGGACTCAATGCTGGTGTACTCGCCGGCCTTGTCGGCCTTGACGAGGATCATCGGAGGCAGGTCGGTGTAGTAGGGATCGGAGAAATCGGCGGCCTCGAGACGCTCCTCGGTGACCTCGATGGCGGCGAGGACGATGTCGGCGTCGCCCTTCTGCAGGCCGGCCATGAGACTGTCAAAGTCCATGTTCACGACCTGGAGCTCCTTGCCCATATCCGCGGCGATCGCCTCGGAAACGGAGACGTCGATGCCGACGTACTGCTGCTCGTTCTTGTCGTTCAGAACGATGAACTCGTACGGGGGATAGTCGGCGGAGGTCGCCATGACGAGAGTTTTGCTTTCGGACGCAGCGCTGCCGCAGGCAGCGAGGCTCAGCACCATGAGCAGAGCCAGAACGATTGCTGTTGCCTTTTTCATTTCTTTTCTTTCCTTTCCATTCAACGGGAATGAATTTGTTTCAGGTTGGGCATAGTATAATCGTATATTTATACAATGTCAATGGTTTTTAATTCGATTTCTTCCGTTTTTCTGCCTCTGTTTTTGGTGATATTGCTAAAAGCCGGAGGTTCCTATTGCATAAACGGCTTTTATGCAATATAATATGCATTGTTTCCGGGCGTTTCCTGCCGCATATGGCAGTTTGGATATGCACAAGAACGGTGAATATGTGAATAATTCAGAGGCGGTATTATGAATTATTATATGAATAGCTTGAATAATTCCTATTTGGCGGTGCATACGGACGCGCTGTGCGCGAACGTTGCCGCCATCGAAAAAACGCTCTCGCCCGGCGCGGAGATCATCCCGGTGCTCAAGTGCGACGCCTATGGACTGTCTCTTTCGCTCACCGCTCCGGCGCTCGCGGCGCTGCCGGGCATCCGCACATTCGCGCTCGCGCATGTGTCCGAGGGTTTGGCGCTGCGCGCGCTCGGCATTGAAAAGGACGCGCTCATTCTCGGAAACCCTCTGCCGCACGCCGTTCCCGACGCCGTGAACGCGCATCTCACGCTCACCGCCGGACGGCTCGGTCTGCTTCCCGCGCTTGCTGCGGCGGCGGAAGCGGCGCAGACGGAAGTGAAAATACAAATCAAGATCGACACCGGTCTCCACCGCGTCGGCGTGACACCGGGGGACGAGCTCGAGGCGCTTTTAAAAGAGCTCTCCGCCGCCGGAGAGCGTATAAAGCTCGCGGGCGTCTACTCCCATTTTGCCGACACCGCAAAGCCGGAGCTTTGCCGCGCGCAGGCGGAGCTTCTGCTGCGCAGCGCCGAGCAGGTCGAGCGCGCGGGCTTTGCGGTGCCGATGCGCCACATCTGCGACAGCGCCGGGAGCGAGTATTACCCCGAATACCACTTTGACGCCGTGCGTCTCGGGCGGCGGCTCATCATGGACCACCCGACGCAGCCGCGCGGGAATGTGCGCGAATGCGCCTCGTGGCGCAGCTGTATCATGGCCGTCCACCGCCGCCATGCGGGGGAAAAGCTCGGCTACGGCGGGGTGTATACGCTCGATCACGACGCGGATGTCGCCATCGTCGGCGTCGGCTACGGCGACGGGCTCTATCTCCCGCTCGTGGAGATGCACGGCGACATTCTCGTGCGCGGAGAGCGCCGGCCGATGCTCGCGTGCTGCATGGATCAGTGCATGGTGGACGTGACCGGCATGGAGGTCCAGATCGGAGAGGAAGTCACGCTCTTCGGCTTTGACCGCGAGGGTAACGCCCTCCTCTCGCAGGACGTTGCAAACTTCTGCGGCGCGAACGAGGGGTGCGCGCTCACGAGCGCTCTCTCGCCGCGCGTGGAGCGCATTATCGAAAACTAAAGAGCTGACCGCCCGACAGCGTATTGCCGTCGGGCGGATTTTTTGCTATGATGCAGTTAATTATAATTATAGTGTGGGGAGGGCGCGCATATGAAATACGCCGATCTCATTGCCAAGCTGACGCTGGAGGAAAAGGCGGGGCTCACGTCCGGACGGGATTTCTGGCACACGAAGGCCGTGGAACGGCTCGGCATTCCGTCCGGGATGATGACGGACGGGCCGCACGGCCTGCGCAAGCAGGAGAGCGATTCGGACGCGCTGGGCCTTGGCCGCTCCGTTCCGGCGACGTGCTTTCCGACGGCGAGCGCGCTTGCGAACAGCTGGGACGAAACGCTGCTCTCTGCCGTTGGACGCGCGCTCGGCGAGGAGGCTGTGGCGCAGGGCGTCGGCATGGTGCTCGGGCCGGGCGTGAACATCAAGCGCAGCCCGCTCTGCGGGCGGAACTTTGAGTATTTCTCCGAGGACCCGCTGCTCTCCGGCAAGCTCGCCGCGGCGATGATCCGCGGCATACAGAGCACCGGCGTGAGCGCGTGTGTGAAGCACTTTGCCGCAAACTCGCAGGAGCTGCGCCGCATGGCGACCGATTCCGTCATGGACGAGCGGACGCTGCGCGAGATCTATCTTCCGGCGTTTGAGACCGCCGTAAAAGAGGGCGGCGTGCGCTCTCTTATGACGGCGTATAACCGGCTGAACGGTACTTACTGCAACGAAAACGAGTACCTGCTGCGCGATATCCTCCGCGGCGAGTGGGGCTTTGACGGGCTCGTCGTCTCCGACTGGGGCGGCAACAACGACCGCGTCGCCGCCGTGCGCGCCGGATCGTCGCTCGAAATGCCGGCCTCCAACGGCGAGACCGACCGGCACATCGTCGAGGCCGTACAGAACGGGACGCTCGACGAGGCTCTTCTGGACGAGCAGGTGGATCACGTGCTGGACTTTATTTTTACCGCGCAGAAAGCGCTCGCGTGTGGCGGCGTTTTCGACGGCACGGCGCACCACGCGCTCGCCGCGAAAGCCGCGGCGGAGTCTGCCGTGCTGCTGAAAAACGAAAAGGAATTTCTCCCGCTGCGGCAGGGCGAGCGCGTTGCCGTCATCGGCGATTTTGCCGCCATGCCGCGCTATCAGGGCGCGGGCAGCTCGCGCGTCAATCCCACGCAGGTGGACGCGCCGCTCGACGCGCTGCGCGCTGCCGGCGTGGACGTCACCGGATACGAAAAGGGCTTTTTCCGCAGCGGAGCCGCTGCGCCGCGGCTGCTGCGCCGGGCAAGGGCGCTCGCCGCGCGAAGCGATAAGGTGCTGCTCTTCCTCGGTCTGGATGAGGGCAGCGAAACGGAAGGATACGACCGCGAGCATATGCGCCTGCGCGAAAACCAGCTCGACCTTCTGCGCGAGATCGCGGAGGTCAATCCGAACGTCGGCGTCGTGCTGCAGTGCGGCAGCCCGGTGGAGATGACGTGGGATGTGTTCGCCCGCGCGGTGCTGCATCTCTATCTCGGCGGGCAGGCCGTCGGCAGCGCGTGCGCCGCGCTGCTCACGGGCGAGGCGAACCCCAGCGGCAAGCTGGCCGAGACGATGCCCGTCCGGCTCGAGGATTCGCCCTGCGCGCCGTGGTATCCGGGGCGCGAGGCGACGAGCGAATACCGCGAGGGGCTGTTCGTCGGCTACCGGTATTATGAAAGCGCGCATAAGCGCGTCAAATATCCGTTCGGCTACGGCTTGAGCTATACGGAGTTTTCCTACGCGCCCGGCGAATTTTCGCCCGGCGGCGTGAGCTTCACGGTGAAGAATACCGGCAGCCGCGCCGGGGCGGAGGTCGCGCAGCTCTATGTCCGCAGCAAGACACTCGGCATGCTGCGCCCCGCGCTCTCGCTTGCGGGCTTTGCGCGCGTGGAGCTGCTGCCCGGCGAGGAAAAGACGGTCTTCCTCCCGCTCGGCGAGCGGAGCTTCGCCGTTTGGAGCTGCGCGAAAAACCGCTGGGTCGTGGAAGCGGGCGAGTACGAGCTCTGCGTCGGCGCGTCCTGCCGCGATCTGCGGCTTGTACACACGGTGCATGTTGCCGGTGAAGTACCCTTCGATGAATACGCCGCGCCGGAATTTGACGTCTACCGCCGCGCGGATGTGCAGCATGTGTCCGACGAGAGCTTCGCCGCGCTCCTCGGGCACGATATTCCGCCCGCGCGCTGGGAAGAGCGCGGCGCGGTGGACTTCAACGACGCCATCTCCCGCGGAAAATATCTCCCCGGCGGGCTGGGCAAGGGGCTGTACAACGCGCTGGAAGCCGCGCGCCGCGTGATGAATCTTGTGGGCAGCAAGGAAAATGCCGGGAATCTCATGTACGTGCTCGATATGCCGTGGCGCAACGCCGCGCGCATGGCGAACGTCTTTTCCGACGATCAGATCAAGGCGCTGCTGAAAGTCGTTAATAAGGAAAAAAACGGTTGGAAGCATTTTCTTGCCGAAACAAAAAAGAAAAGGGCACATAAGCGCGCTTAAATATATAATAAATATTATTATAAAGAAAAAGGCTCTCAGATCACAGATCTGAGAGCCTTTTTCAGCAAAACCCGTTACACTATAAAATAAAGAACGAGGGGGATGCAAAGCACATAGAGCACCGGGTGGACCTTTTTCGCATCGCCGGTCACGACCTTGATGAGCACGTCGGTCAGAACGCCGAGGCAGATCGACGCGGCGATATCGCCGGTGAAGGTGCCGAACATGATCATGACGAACGGGCCAAAGCAGCTTTTGAAGTCGGAGAAATCCAGCTTGGTAAACCCGGAGAGCATGGAGAATCCGACAAAGATCAGAGCAACGCCCGTGACGGAGGTGGGGATCATGAGGAAAAGGGGCGAGAGGAAAACGCAGACGAAGAACAGAATGCTCGTGACAACCGCCGTAAGACCGGTACGGCCGCCCGCCTCCACGCCGATGGTGGATTCAATGAACGTGGAGATCGTCGTGCAGCCGGTCGCCGAGCCGACGACTGTGCCGACGGCATCGACGAGGAACGGCTTTTCAATGTGGGGGAAGTTTCCTTCCTCGTCAAGCATATTCGTCTGCGCTCCCACGGCGATCAAAGCGCCGAAGGTGGCGAAGAAGTCGCTGGTGAACAGAATGAAGATCCAGACGAGAGCGCCGGGAATGTCTGCGAGAATGGATTTGAAATCATAGCACAGGAAGAGGTTCCCGAGCTCGCTCACATCCGGCAGAGAGAAAACCGACGCCGGCAGCGTGGAAACGCCCATGGGAATGCTGATGACCGTGCCGACGACAATGCCGATGAGGATGGCGCCGCGGACCTTGTACGCCGTAAGAACGCCCATGACGACCATAGTGATCAGCGCAAGGAGGACCGTAGGCTGAGAGAAATCTCCAAGCGCCAGACCGTTTGAAAAAACAGCCAGACCGGTGTTCTTAAAGCCGAGGTACGCAATGAAGAAGCCGACCGCCGTCGGAATGGCGATCTTCAGATTCTTCGGCAGAAGATCGACAACCATTTTCCGAACGCCGAGCACCGTCACCAGAATAAACAGTATGCCCGAGCAGAGAAGAAGCGCCATGGCCCAGCCGAAGGAAAACGCGCCGCTGTTTACGAGACCGCCGAGAATGAAGTTGCTGCCCATCGCCGTGGAAAGGGCAAGCGGAAGATTTGCATAAAGCCCCATAAAGAGGGTGATCGCTCCGCTGACGAGCGCGCACATGACAAGCAGCGCAGATTTGCTGATGACAAGGCCGTTCACGTCCGTGAACACTGGATCGGGGCCGAAGCCGCAGATGGCCGCCGGCTGCACCGCCAGCACATAGGCCATGGTCATAAACGTCGTGATGCCCGCAAGCACCTCGCGCTTCGCCGTGGTGCCGTGTTCCTGAAGTCTGAAAAAGTCTTTTTTCATGTTTTCTCCCTTTTATTCGCTGGTTTTTTCTGTTTCTCTTACTCCACGACCTCGAGGATCGGATCAACGACCTGCTGCTTTACCACGTCGATAAAGCCGCAGTCGGTAATGGCGTATGCGGGAATCGCCGCAAGGCAGATGAAGCTCAGGAACATGAACGGAATAGCGATCTCTGTTCCCATTTCATGGGCAACGCGGTTCAGCTCCTTTTTCTTATCCGCCAGCTCGTCGAGCGAAAGATCGCTCAGCAGGCCGCAGACGGGATACGCGACTTCCGCCGCGATCTCGCCGTTGCGGACGATGACCTGGCCGCCGCCGAGCTCGGCGCAGCGGTTTACCGCCAGGGCCATATCCTCAAAGCTGTCGCCCAGGACGATGATGTTGTGGTTATCGTGGCCGACGGAGGAGGCCATTGCGCCGCCGCGGATGCGGAATCCGCCCATGAACGCCTTGCCGATGTTGCCGTTTTTTCCGTGGCGCTCGACCTGCGCAATATACAGCACGTCCTGCTCCACGTCGCACTGCACCACGCCGTCCACGACCGGAAGCTCCACGTCGCGGCGGCTCGTAAAGGGGATGTAGGACAGCGTATCCATTACAAGCGCCTTGACCTTCGTCGCCTTGGTCGACACGCGGGTCTTGAAGCTGTCAGCGGTAACCGGCTGGCTCAGGTGAACGGTATTCAGCACGCAGGGATCGTGCTGCGCGGTTTCATAATGCACGAGCAGCTTGCCGTTATCGGTGATCTGGCGGCCGCCGGCAAACGTGGTCAGCACGCGGAAATCTTCCGCTCCAGTGGTGATGTTGATATCCGCGCGGCGGCCGGGAGCGAGACCTCCGATCTCACGGTCAAGATTGAACGCGCGGGCACAGTTGACCGTGACCATCTGAATGGCTTTTACGAAATCCAGCCCCATGCCGAGCGCCGTGCGGAGCGCGTCGTCCAGATGGCCGCGCTGCTGCAGATCGACGGTATGGAGGTCGTCCGTAACAATGCTGACCATGGCGGTGTCCAGATGATTTTCCATCACGGTCTTGAGAAGCACCGGCATGTTGCGGGCGGCGCTGCCCTCGCGCATCATGAGATGGCAGCCGTTGCGAAGACGCTCAAAAACGTCTTTCTCGCAGAACCCTTCATGGTCGGTGGAAACGCCGGCCGCCACGCATGCGCTCATGGCCGGGCCGTACATATCCGGAAGATGGCCCTGCAGCGTTTTTCCGGGCATGGAGAGTGTGTCGTCACACGACTCGAGCAGGTCGGGGAAGCCCGCCATAATATATGGGCCGACACATTCCGACAGGCCGACGGCGTCCGGACGGCGAAGCGCGCGGCGGATGATCTCCGGATTGAAGCGGCCTCCGCTCGTTTCGAGATTGGGGGAAAACGGGACATGGGAAGGAACAACAAAATAGAGCTTGAGGTCGGTCGTTTCCGCTTCCTTCAGGATCGCTTCGATGCCTTCCAGACCGGAAACAACGCCTACCTCGTGGAGGTCGGTCATGATGCCCGTGGTGCCGTGAGAGAGAACCGCTTCCGCAAAGGACCGAATGGCCAGAGAGGAGCTTTCCGGATGGATATGTCCGTCCAGGAATCCCGGAGTCAGGTACTTTCCTTCCGCATCCACAACGCGGGTGTTCTCGCCAACGCAGTAATCAACATCGCCGACGGCCGCGATCGTATCGCCGCAGACGGCCACGCCGCCCTCGCAGATCTCACCGGAGTAAACGTTGACGATCTTTCCGTTCCGAATGACGAGATCGGCCGGGGTTTCGCCTTTGGCGACAGACAGTAGTTTCAGATTCATGCTGTACCTCCAAATTTTTTGTATTTTGTTGACCCGTTTTATTTCCGGCGGCACGGTGTACCGCAGAAAACCAATTTAGACTTTTACGACCGGAAAACGGTCCGGCAGAACGATGCCCGCACGCTTATAAATGGCTGCGGCCCGTTCACAAGCCTCTTTCAAAATTGCCTCCTCATCAAGCGTCAGGATTTTTCTTTCACGCATGAGCCACTTGCCGTCGCACATCGTGGATTCGATATTGGCCGAATGCATTGCCGTGACCAGCGCGGCAATTTTATCGTTGACCGGCATCATGGATGGTCCGTGCGGATCAATAACGATCAAATCGGCCTTTTTTCCGGCTTCCAGACTGCCATACAGATTTTCATCGAGAAGCGCACGCGCGCCCCACTTTGTCGCCATGCGCAGGATATCCTGTGACGGGACCACCGTCGGATCGAGCCGCCACCCCTTATGAATAAGGCTGGTGAGCCACATTTCATCCACCATGTCCATGTGGTTGGAGGACGAAGCGCCGTCTGTGCCGATGGACGGCATCAGCCCCATCTGCAGCATTTTCGGAACGCGGGCAAAGCCCAGCACCCGCATGGCCGACGCGGGATTGTGCGAGATCTTCACTTCCCGCTTCCGGAAGAGCTCCAGCTCTTCATCGGTCAGCCAGACCGTGTGTACCGCCAGGAGATTTTTATCCAGCACGCCGAGCCGTTCGAGGTGCTTTACCGTCCCCTCGCCCCAGCGCGCATAGGTGTATTCCTTTTCTTCCTTTGCTTCCGCCACGTGCATGTGAATGCCGACGCCGTACTTGTCGGCAAGCTCTTTTGTGCGGACGCAAAGCTCATCGGTGTTGTTGAATATCGTCCGCAGGCCAAACCAGACCTGCACGCGCCCGTCAGCGGTATTGTGATATTTTTCGATATCCGCGACCTGCTGCTCAAGCTCCTGCTCCATCGTGCGCTGCCAGATCGGCGGGAGGCCGTCACCGCAGTCCATCACCGACTTGGCGAGCTTTCCGCGCAGGCCGGACTGCTCCGTGGCCCGCGCCATGCCGGAGACGAACTGACCGCCCGGCTCGGCAAACGACGTTACGCCCGAGCGGATCAGCTCCAGGCTCGTCATGAGTGTGGAAACGTAGGAATCCTCCTCCGTCATATTGCTCTCAAAGGGCCACATTCTCTCGTGCAGCCAGCAGATAAAATCCACATCGTCGCCGACGCCGCGGGATATCTGCTGCGAGGTGTGGACGTGGGTATTCACAAATCCGGGCAGAACATATTTTCCGTGCAGGTCGATGACCTCCGCGTCGGGCGAGATCTTCGCCGGATCGACCCGGCCGACCGCCGTGATGCGGTCGTTTTCCACGAGCACCCCGCCGCCGTCAAACACGGTGTCGTTTTGATCCATGGAGACGATATAGCCGTTCTTCAAAAAAGTTTGCATGTTCTTCCTCCATTATCTTGATTCGATCGCAGAAAAATGATATGCTCACGCTACAACCTATAATGGTTTTAGGTTCAAGTCTTTTTTTCTGTTTCCGGAGCTTTTCTGATGTTCCTACAAAACCAATCGACAGTGCCGGAGAAAACTTGGGAGGTTTTATGAAAGAATTTTTGTCGATCGGCGAGCTTGCAAAAATTTTCGACATGGATGTGCAGCTCCTCCGCCACTATGACGCAAAAGGGCTTCTCGTCCCGCAGGTACGCAACAGCGAAAACAGCCGCCGGTTTTATCACTTTGACCAGGTCTATCCGCTCGCCACCATACGATATCTGCGCCGTCTGGGATACCCGCTCGCCCAGATACGGGATTTTCTCCATAACAACGCGCTGCGGGACAATCTTGAAATGCTCTCTGAGCAGGCGGAAAAACTTCGCCGCCAATGCGACGAGCTGAACGCTACCATTCAGATCATCCAGCAAAAAGTGGAATTCATCGACCGGGAGCAATCCTCCAGCCAGAGAGGGAAGTTTTCCGTCCGGACGTTTCCGCGCCGCGCCTTTCTGCACATTGGCGATGAGATCAATCTCTTCACGCATGAGCTTTTTTATTTTTATCCTACCGTCGGCTTTTACCGCGGTGAGCGCAAATGGTTCGGCGCTCTGCTTTACGAAGACACCCCCGTGCAGGAATACCGTTTCCCCGAGCTGATGGCGGAGCAGGCTCTCTCCTATATTCCTGCGGGCGAGTATCTCTGCGGCTATCATTACGGACCGTATCTCTCGATTCAGGACTCCATTGATCGTCTTTTCGAGGAAGCGAGCCGCCGGGAGCTGCGCGTGGATGACTGCGTGATCACGCCGAATATCGTCGATCAATGCTGTGAAGGCCATCCGGAAAACTACATTACCGGGCTGGAAGTCCGTATTTTGCCGGAAGAGGGCATAGCGGCGGAAGAGCATCTGATGCCCGGCCCTGTCGGATAAAAAGTAACCCCCCAGTAAAACCGGGGGGCGGGTATACAAAAATCCGGAAGCCCATGGACTTCCGGATTTGCTGTTTATTCATTTTCTGTGTGCCTTCGGAAACGACCGCGAAGCCAAAGGGCGCAAATTCGGTACCGGTCAGCCCGTCGGCGAGCAGGATCGTGCCTTTCAGGGGGCAAGGGAGTCGGCAGGGCGCAGCGCTGAAATTGCACCACACGTCGATCGATCCCACCGCAAGGCTCCGGCGGTAGGCAAAAAGCTGCGGAGCGTCCGGGACAAGCATCTGGAAGCCGCCCCATTTGAGCACATCGCTCCCCGCGCGCAGGGCGATGAGACGGCGGTAAAAATGCAGAATGGAGTTCTCGTCCGCCTGCGCGCTCCGCACATTGATCTCTGCGGCGTTGGGATTTACAGCGATCCAGGGGATTCCGGTTGTAAAGCCCGCATTCGCTGTGCCGTCCCATTGCATCGGCGTTCTGGCGTTGTCGCGGCCCTTGTGCCAGATGCCGTTCCAGGCCCATGCCGCCTGTTCGTCCGTTTTTGCCTCTTTCAAAAGGTTCAGACTCTCGATATCGCGCAGCTGCGATGCGTCGGCAAAGGGATAATTTGTCATGCCGATCTCCTCGCCCTGATAGATGAAGGGCGTTCCGCGCTGCAGATACATGGCGGCGGCGAGCATCTTGGCGCTCCGCTGCCGGAGAGGTTCCGACGCGGTGCAGCCCCAGCGCGACACGATGCGCGGCTGGTCGTGATTGCCCCAGAATAGGGTGTTCCAGTCGAGCGTCTTCTGCCATGCAGCGGTCAGCGCCTTGAATTTTTTCAGGGAAAACGGGATCACGTTCCATTTGCCGTTCTCACCGTCGATATCCATAATGTCAAACTGAAAGAGAAGATCGAGCTCGTTTCCGTCCCCGACGACGCTGTTGGCGTTCTCAAGCGTAACGCAGGTCGTCTCGCCTACGCACATGCAGTTTCGTCCGGCAAAGCAGCGAGCGCGCATTTCGCGCAGATACGTGTGCAGTTCGGGCTGAAAGGCCGTGTACTCACCGGGAAAAACGTAGCCCTCTCCGCGCGCGTCGGGCAGGCCGGGCGCTTTGGCGATCAGGCTGATAACGTCCATACGGAAACCGTCTACGCCCTTGTCAAACCACCAGTTGATCATGGAATAGACCTCTTCGCGGAGCTTTGGATTCTCCCAGTTGAGATCGGGCTGCTTCTCTCCGAAAAGGTGCAGATACCATTGATCCGTTACCGCGTCGTAGCTCCATGCCGACGGCGTGAAGAAGGAACTCCAGTTGTTCGGCTCTTTTCCGCCGCGCCCGTTGCGCCAGATGTAATAGTCGCGGTAAGGGTTGTCCTTCGATTTTCTCGATTCGACGAACCATGCGTTTTCGTCCGAGGAATGGTTGATGACCAGATCCATCACCAGCTTGATGTCCCGCCGGTGCATTTCTTTGAGCAGCCGGTCAAAGTCCTCCATCGTGCCGAATTCGGACATGATCTTCCGATAGTCGCGGATGTCGTAGCCCATGTCGTCGTTGGGCGAATCGTAAACCGGGCAGAGCCACACCGCGCCGATGCCCAGCCATTGCAGATAATCCAGCCGGGAGATCAGACCGGGGATATCCCCGATGCCGTCGCCGTTGGAATCCTGAAAACTGCGGGGATAGATCTGATAGAATACACGTTCTTTCCACCAGTTATTTTTCATGGAGCCGTTCACTCCTTCACAACAAGATCGTCAATGACCGGGAGCACGCCGCGCGATGCCGCAAAACAGGGCAGCGCCGCGCCCAGCAGCGCCAGCCAGGGAAAGCTGTACGGCAGCAGCAGAATGACCGCCGCCGTCAGCGCGAACGAAAGCAGCAGCCAGCCAAGCGCCAGCCGGGGAAAGCGAAAGGTCAGGGCAAACGCATTTTTCAGCAGTGCCGAAAACTTCAGTTCCACCCGCGCCAGCATCGAAAAGGCAAAAGAGCCGGCGCACCACAGCAGATAGCTGCAAATCAGACAAAAGCAGGATATCGACGCTGCGAACCCCGTTCCCTCCGAGAGACGGAAGTAAAACCAGCAGCCGTAAAGAACCGCTGCCGGACCGGCAAAGAAGATCACGCCGAGCGGGAGCGACGGGAGGAAGTTGACGCGGAAAGCTTTCCAAAAGCGGCGGTACGGCTGCTTTTCGTCCAGCAGCAGCCCCTGACAGGCGCTGCACAGCGCCGTCCAACCGGCGCTTGCCGTCAAAACCGGAAGGCACGTCAGCAAAAACAGAAGATTCAGTACAACGAGCGGCAGCAGCTTTTCAAAGCACAGGCGCACAAAGCCAGCGGATCTATAGCCCTCCTGCATCGGTGCGCTTCCTCACTTCCTTGTAATACTCCGATGGGCTCATGCCCGTAATTCTGCGAAACAGCTTGGAGAAATAGTACCGATCGTCGATCCCGACGAGATATGCGATCTCCTGAAACGGCAGATCCGTCGTTGCGATCAGCTGCTTTGCGTTATAAATGCGCAGCATGTTAAGATACGTGAAGATCGGCGCGTCGGTCAGCCGGGAAAAGACGCGGTTCATATAGTCGAAATTCATCTCAAAAACGTCCTCGATCTCGCGGCTCGAGAGCGGACGCGCGTAGTTCTCGTTGAGATAATGGAGCAGACGCTCGGCTACGATCTCCGACTTTTTCACCTTTTTTCCCTGCGCGGAGCCGCAGGCGAGCAGATGCTCGTGCGCCACATCCAGAAAGAACGAATGCAGCAGCGCCGCAGCGCGGCGCTTATAGTGCTCCTCGCGGGCGTTGTAGCAGTCCAGCGCAGCGCGGAGCGCTGCGTGGGACTCGCTTCGCGGCAGGTGAAACTGTTTGGGGAGATATGTAATGGGGTCGGTGGGATCCGCGTCGTCCAGATTGTAGCTCACAAGACTCAGCCGGCGCTTTTCCGCGAGCTGCGCCATGGCTGTGCTCTCGTCTTCCGCTCGCGCCATTTCCGGGTGGGTGAAATGCGCATAGTAATAGTTGCAGCTTGCGCGCTGGTAGCCCTCGTGGTGCAGTCCCGGTTCCAGCAGAAAAAAATCGCCCGCCTTGAGATGGTAAAGAGCTCCGTCTTCCCGCAGATACATGTTCCCGTCGCGGATGACATACAGGACATACTCGTTGATCGTCCGTGAAAAGTGGATCCACGGCTCGGTATAGTTGATCCGTCCCAGCATCCGCACGCGCGGAAGCAGATCTGCGTTGTAAGACAGAAGCATCATCGATCCTCCAGTTGCACCCAAACCGCCGTCCAATAACGCACGTCGGGCAGCTTTACGGTATAGATGCAGCCGGCCTGCGTCTGTTCTGCCGTATAGTGCAGGCTCTGCGCCGCCAGCGTTTCGTCATCCGGCGAGGCGCAGTATATGCCGCGCACCGGCCGGTCAAGACGGATGGCAGCGGAAATGCCCGTCGCCGGCACCGGCTCGCGTTTGCCTTCGTTCCACATGGCGTTGTTGCCGGTCAGATTGACGAGATGAAGCGTCAGCCGCTCGCGCGATTCGCGGAGGATCGTCCATACCGTGTCCGCCTGTCCGTCCGTGGAGAAGGAGCAGCTGTCGGAGAAAAACCGGACATCCTCGTTAATGCCGCCGGAGGCTGTTTTGCTGATATCCATACCGGGATCATTATATAACAGATCCTTGTATCGTACAAGAAAATCGCAGCAGCGCTGCACCGTGGGAAGAAAGCTCTCCCGCAGGCGGGCATAGTTGACGTAGTAGCTGTCGCGCAGGAGGCTCCGGTCCTCCCCCAAAACGAGCTGCGTGCCGCCGGAGGCGGAGATCACCGCCCACGCAAGGCGGAACGAGCGCTCCGCGGCGGGCGTGTCTGCGGTCTGAAACGCCTTCAGATACGCGGCGAGAATGACGTTCCGGCGCGAGAGAAGCCGCGCCTCGCGGATCAGGCGATAGAGATCGAAATACGTGTCGTGCGGCGGCCAGACCTCGATATACACCGCGTCCTGCTCCGTCCCGGCAACCGTTTCCGTCGGCCAGTTGTTGACGGCGTTGAAGATCACGCCGCCGTCGGGCGCTTCCTCACGGACGGTCTGTGCCGCAGCATGGATCAGGCGCGGGAATTCGTTTGCCAGCTCCACGGGTCGCCGCTGCGCGTCCCAGACGCGCTTGGGAAAACCGTAGGTATCCATATGAATGCCGGAAAAGCCGAACTGAACGGCGCTGCGGAATTCCTCAACGATATGCTCCGCCCAGCCGCAGGAGGGGGCGATGTTCATATAGTAGAGCCACCCGGCAAACGTCATCGGCTGGGCGTCCATGGTGTACATGCCCCATTCCGGATGCGCCTCAAAGGTGTCCTTTGTCGCGGCATAGACCGCGCCGTAGGCCAGAGGCCGGATGCCGCAGGACTTGCAGGCTTTTATCTTCCTTGCGATGACGCGCAGATCCGTTGGGCGCCCCATCGGATCGTCGTACCGTTCACCCGGCGGAAGAAGCCGGTCGTGCCGGTACATCCAGTCGTAAAACTGCACCGCATTGAGATGCAGATCGCGCATCCACTCCACGTCCGCCGTGTCCGTGTCGAGCGGGGAGAAGTCCGACAGAAATCCGTAGCGGATCTCCGTGCGGCGGTCGGAAACGACATCGAACGCGCCTTCCCAGACGCCGACCGGGGCGCTGACGCGCACGCCGTAGCCGCCGGGCGGCACATCCGTCAGGATCAGTGCGCCGTCCTGCCGAACGGTATGGAGAGAAATCTCACGCTCCATGCGGAAGAAAGACACCGACACAAATGCCGAATTATCCGGTAAAGCCAGACGAATCGGCTCGCCGGGGAGATACTGCGCTTTGTCAAAGTGACAGGTGATCTTTTGCATTCGTTTATCCTTTCACCGCCCCCTGCGTCAGCCCGCCGACGACCGTTTTCCGCTGAAAAATCACAAACAGAACGATCACGGGGATCAGCGCCAGGATCGACGCTGCAAAAACCCACTCCCACCGCGTCGCGTATTGCCCGTTCAGCCGCTGCAGCAGCAGCGGGAAGGTGATCATCTTTTCGTTTGCGCCGACAAGGACCTTCGCCGTAAAGTACTCCTCCCAGAAGCCCTGGAACGCAAAAATCGTCATGGTGCCGACGGCCGGAGCGGAGAGCGGCAGCATCACGCGGAAGAAAATGTCTTTGTGACCGCCGCCGTCGAGCAGCACCGATTCCGCGAGCGAATTCGGCAAGCTGCGAAAAAAGTTGCGCAGAAAGAAGGTATGTCCGCAGACGTTGGTCGCAACGTAGACCAGAATGAGTCCCGCCCGCGTTCCGATCAGGCCGTTCGGCAGCCCCGGCAGCGCGAGCCGGCGGAGCACCAGAAACTGCGGAATGATATTCAGAAACCCCGGCACCATCAGCGTAAACATATATACCGCGAAGAGCTTGTCGCGTCCGGGGAAACGGATGCGGGCAAATCCGTAGGCGGAAAGCGTGGAAACGAATACCGATATCACAACGGTGATGACGGTGTTGATCACGCTGTTTTTCAGCGCCGTCGGGAAAATATCCATGCCGAGAATGTGCTGATACGCCGAAAAATCCAGCCGCGTCGGAAAGAGCTTCGGCGGATAGGGCAGCACATAACTGAACTCCTCAAAGGAGTTCGTAATCATAAAAAGGAACGGAACGGAGAAGATCAGCAGCGACGCGATCAGAATGATCCATAAAACCACCTGACCGAGGATCTCCGTTGCTTTCTTGCCGCGGAGCTTCATTTTCATCCCTCCTGTTCCACGTTGTCCAGCTTGAAAACACGATTGAGAACGATCGTCAGCGCGACGATCGTCACGGCGGAGATCATACCGATCGCGGAGGCCTCGCCAAATTCAAACTGATTGAAGGCTTTGTCGTACAGCAGGTATTGCAGCACCGAGGTTTTTCCATTGGGGTTGCCGCCGGTCAGCATCATGACCTGAATGAACACGTTGAAGGAACCGATGATCATATTGACCATCACATAAAAGGTCGTCGGGCGAACGCTCGGCACCGTGATATGCCAGAACTTCCGCCATAGCCCAGCGCCGTCCAGCTCCGCGGCCTCGTAACGCTCCTTGGGGATCCCCTGCAGCGCCGCGAGATAGACCAGCATCGACCAGCCGACGTTTTTCCATATGCCCATCAGCCAGATCGCCGCGTTGCCCGACCATTCGCGCAGCAGCCACGGCACATAATCGTCCATGCCATGCAGTACATCGACCAGCAGGTAATTGATAAGCCCGCGGTCAGAGTTGTTGAACATGTACTGGAACACCAGACTGACGATGACCCACGAGGTGATGACCGGCAGATAAAACCCGACGCGGAAGATCCCCTGCCCGCGCTTGAGATTGTTGATAAGGTACGCGAACACCATACCGAGCAGCAGAATAAACGGCACCGTCACCAGAGCATATAGAAAGTTGTTCCGGTAGGCGTACCAGAAACGGGAGCCGCTGGACAAAACGCTTTTGAAATTCTCCCAGCCGATGAAGATGATCTCGCCCTGCACGATCTTATATTCGGACAGCGCGATCCGAATCGTAAAAAACATCGGGTAGACCACAAACGCCAACACCAGCAAAAGTCCGGGAAGGACGAACGGTGCTGCCGCCGCATAAGCACGAAGGCCTTTTTTGAACGATGATTTTCCGCTTAGCGGGGAGCTTTCACGCTGCAGCAGCTTCATCGGCGCTGCCTCCTTTTCCAAGAGAGCGCAGAACCGTCCGGTCCTGCGCTCCCGATATTCTGCTCTTGCTTTCAGGCGAGCTGCTCGTCGATCCGGGCAGCGGCGTCGTGCATCGCCTGGGCCGCGTCCGCGCCCTCCACAAAGATACTGGTGACCATTTCACTCCAGATCTCCTGGATCGCGGAGTTGTTGGGGGAAGGAATTCTCGCCTTGGCGGATTCCATCTGCTTCATGTAAACCGACCACACGGGGTTGCTCGTGACAGCCTCATTCTCTACCAGAGACTTCAGAATGGGAAGCTGGCCGGACTGGAGCATGGCAAGCTGCACTTCCTCGCTCGTCATAAATTTGGCGAATTCGTAAGCCGCGTCCTTCTGCTCGCTGGTCGAGAAAACGGCGATGTCCTCACCGCCGACGACGGAGGCGCTGCGGCCTTCGTAGGTCGGGATGGTCGCGGCGACGATGCCCTTCGCCTCGCAGTCGTCGTAGGAACCGAAGTACCACGGGCCTTCAAAGAACATGGCGTACTCGCTGTTGATGCCGTCCCAGGCGTCCACGGAGCCGTCCACGTCGCGGATGGTGAAAATCTTCTGCTCGTGCAGCTCGATGAGCTTTTCCATGGCGGCAATGCTCTTCTCGCTGTCGAGATAGCCGGTCGCCTTTGTGAAGCCGTCGTCGGTCAGCGTGCCGCCGAACAGCCAGAAGTAGGGGTACATATCCCAGTCGCCGACGCCGGAAACGTTCAGACTGTAGGTACCGCGATCCTTGGCCGCTTCAATGAAGGCTTCCATCGTTTCGGGAACCGCGTCCAGTCCGATCTCCTTGAGCACGTTCGTGTTGACGACCGCGGCCTTGCAGTTGGTGTCCAGCGGCAGGCCGTAGTACTTGCCCTGATAGAGGTTGGTGGAAAGCGGCGCCTCCAGATAATTGCCGGAGATCTCCGCAAAGTCTGCGTAATCGCTCAGCGCAACGAGACCGCCCTGCTTCGCGTAGGATGCGATGTTGGCGATGTCAACGCGCGCCACATCGGGGCTCATGCCGGTACCGAACGAGGTGACGATCATCTCGTGGAACTGGCCGCCGTCCTGACGGACCGCTTCGATCTTGATGTTCGGATGCGCGGCTTCCCAGAGCGGCAGCACCACGTTCAGAAACTGGGCTTCTTCCGTGTCGCCGTAGGTGTGCCAGAAGGTCAGGGTGATCTCACTGTCCGTCGGGGCAGTGTCCGCCGGTGCGTTTTTCGTCTGACTGTCCGTATTCGCGGGCTGTTCGGGCGTGGCTCCGCAGCCGACCATGCATGCCGTCAGAAGCGCGGCAGCCAGAAGCAGAGCAAGCAGTTTTGCAAGTTTGTGTTCCATGCTGATCCTCCTCACTTTTTAGGGCGCGTTTTGGCGTACATACGGATGGCTTCCGGCGGGAAAAAGGACTTTTGCTGCCCGCACACTTTTGCATCAAGGCTGTCGGCCGCCTATCCATATTGTACCGGTTTTTGGCGGGATTGCAATACGGCGTTTGCCGCATTTCGCCTCCGCCGTTGGTCAAACTGACTAAACCGTTGAACTTATTATCTGCTCCTGCCGTGCATTCTGTAAATGCGCGTTGGCGACTTTATTTGTATTTTAGCGACTTTATTGCGAAAAGCCGGGAAGTCCGCAGACTTTCCGGCTTTCCTTATGCTTTATCCCATTACACAAACACAAGCTGCACGAGCAGCATGTAAACGACGGTTCCGGCGACGATGCTCAAAAGCGTATTCCGCCGCCAGACGTGCAGCAGCACGACGACCGCCGCGGCGATGATCTCCGGCAGGGCGTGGCTTGCGCCGGCAAAGTTCATGTTCCGCAGGCAGTACACCACGAGCATGCTCATGACCGCGCACGGCAAAAGCTTCCCGAGCCGCAGTATTACGGCGGGCGTCTCCCGGCCGCCGCGGAATACAAGAAACGGCGCGAAGCGGATGAGCGCCGTGACGAGCGCGGAGACCGCGATGAGCAAAACGGCGTGCGTATTCATACGCTCTCGCCTCCCTTCTTCGTCCGGCGCGCGTCGAGCACCAAAAGGCAGCAGAGCATGCCGCCCATCGTCGGCAGCAGGAAGCTGTCCGCGCCGAACAGAAGACGGCAGACGATCGAAACGCCGAGACCGATGAGCGCCGGGGCGTGATCCTTCGTCTCCAGCCACTGCTCGGTGAACACCGTGAGAAAGAGCGCCGTGAGCGAAAAGTCGATGCCGGTCGCATTAAAGTCCAGATACGCGCCCGCAAGCGAGCCGAGCGCCGTGCCGAGCACCCAGTAAAGCTGGTCGAGCAGCGAGATGCGGAAGCACTCCGCGCCGGTGAGATCCTCGCGCGCGGCGACGAGCGAATACGTCTCGTCCGTCAGCGAGAAAATGAGATACGGCGCGTATTTTCCCGCGGCGCGATAGCGCTCGAGCATGGAAATGCCGTAAAAAAGATGGCGCGCGTTCACGAGCAGCGTGGTAACGGCCGTCGTCAGGAGCGACGCGCCGCCGGTCAGAAGGTCGATGGCCACATACTGCATCGACCCGGCGTAAATAAACGCGCTCATGGCAAGCGCCCAGCCGAGACCGTAGCCGCGCATGCGCAGCAGTATGCCGAAGCCCGCGCCGAGCACAAGATACCCGGCCATGACCGGGATCGTCGTGCGGACGGACTTTCCCCATTTCTGCAAGGATGTCATCGCAGATCACTTTCCTACTCAGTATGCTGTTAGAATACGATGAAGCAGTCTCTCTGCGCAACGGCAAAAAGAGAGAAATCGCGCCGCCGCGGCACGCTTCCCTGCGGCAAATTGCCGGAGAATAAAGAAAGCGCACCCGAAGGTGCGCCAAAAGCCCCGCAGAACGTCAAAACGCCTCACAGAGTTTGCGCCCGCAGGCGCAAATGGAGTTTAAATCATGTTTGCCGGCGACCTGTGCGTCGGCAAAATCCTTCTCGGCTCGCAAACGTGCACTCGAAGAGCGTGCGCTGCGGCGAGCCGAGATTCCCTCAAATGGGAGAGCCCCGCAGGGCTCTCCCATTTGAATATAAAAAAAGGCGCACCCGAAGGTGCGCCCCCTCCGCAATGCCGTAGGGGTCAGATTAGAACCTGCACGACTCGGCAGGTGGGTCGCCGCCCGATCGCTTCCGCGCTTCCAACGTCCGGCAAAAAGCCGGGAGGCCTGCAATTCACGGCCGGAGATAGGCGTCCCTTATATCTAATGTGGGTTTAAAATGACCCGGTGAAGTGTGGCTACGAGCACCGCAGAAAGAAAATCTTATTCTTTCTCTTCTTCCGCTTCCATGATCTGCTGGTAATATTCGTACACGCGATCCAGCTCGTCATCGTCGTCCACGGAGTCGAAAAGCTCCTCGCCGTTCTCCTCGCGGCTCTTCAGGAAGATGAGACCGTAATCGGGATCGTTCACGTCCATGTTTTCAATGTCTGCCGGGACGAACACGCAGTACGTCTGGCCTTCAAATTCAATAGTATCGAGCAGCTCGAGATCAAACTCGTTGCCGTCCTCGTCGGAGATGGTAATGATATCGCCGCCGAAATCTTCGTTCATGTCAGCACCTCTTTTGTATGGATCCCGTTCGTTTCCTTCGGGTATTTTGATTATACCATGAATGCGGTAAAAATCAAGTATATCCGCTCGAATGGTTCACGACCCGAAATCTTCGAGCCGCGCGTACAGCTCCTCGCGGCTGTATACGGCGATGCCGCTGGAGAGCGCCGCGCGGTCGGCGCTCGGCAGCGTGTGCACCGCGATGGCCGTGATCTGCCGCGGCAGCGTCCGCTCGTCCGGCGCGAAGATCGCCACGCGCCCGTGGTATTCCCCCAGCGAACAGTATTCCGCCTTCTTTCCTCCCGAAAGCGCGAACATCGCCGCGCCCGCCGCGGCGCACAGCGCGAGCGACACCGCGCCGATATGACCTGCTTTCATGGCTCTTTTCCTCCGTTTCCCTGCTGCCTTCTCCGCGCAGTATGCCCGAAAATGAACGAATTACCCGTTTTTCCCGTCCTATGGATATACCTGCTTTAAAAAATTTCCATTTCGGATACAATATTTCTCAGAAGTATGGTATAATGATTTATTATTATACGCACATGCTCGACGATTCCGGAGGCAGCTATGGATCAGAAACGCCCCTACAACGATATACCGAACGGCGATACCGCGCCCGTGCCGCCCGTATCCGGCGATACGGTGCCGCTTCCCGCGCCGAGGGAGGGAACGCCCGCGCCGGAGACAGACAAAGCCGCGCCGGAAAACGGCGCGCCGTCTCCCGAGACCGCCAAGACCGCCCCGGAGCCGGAGAAGAAGCCGGACGCGAAAAAAGCAAAAAAGAAGGCGCCGCGCGAAAAGCGTTTCCGCGGCATGTCCCGGGGCGCGCGCACCGCGCTCGCCGTCGGCGACGCCGCCATATCCACCGTGGGAGATATGGTGCGGTTCATTGTCCGCATCGTGCTCTCGGTGCTGCTCGTGCTGCTGCTGGGCGGACTTCTCTTCGCGTGCATTTTCGCCTACTATGTGAAGAATACCCTTACGACCGATCTGAACATCACGCTTGAGGACTACGCCATCTCGCTCTCGAGCACGGTCTGGGCCTACGATAACAACGGCCAGACCGTAGAGCTTGCGGTGCTGGCAACGGACGAGAACCGCATCTGGGTCGATTATGACGAGCTGCCGCCGTATCTCGAAAAGGCGGCGGTCGCCATCGAGGACAAGCGCTTCTATGACCACAAGGGCGTGGACTGGTACCGCACGGCGGGCGCGTTCGTCAACATGTTCCTCGGCATGAAAAACGACTTCGGCGGCTCGACGATCACGCAGCAGCTCATCAAAAACGTCACTACGGAAGACGACGTCACCGTGCAGCGAAAGCTCGTGGAGATCTTCCGTGCTCTCGATCTCGAAAAGGAATACACCAAGGAAGAGATCATGGAGTGGTATCTCAACGTTGTCTACTTCGGCGAGGGCGCGAGCGGCGTGCAGATGGCCGCGAACACCTATTTCGGCAAGGACGTGCGCGATCTCACGCTTGCGCAGTGCGCGAGCATCATCGGCATCACGAACAACCCCTCGCGCTACAGCCCCTTCGCCAGCGTGGAGAACAACAAAAAGCGCACCAGGACCATTCTCTACGAGATGTATGACCAGGATTACATCTCCCATGAGGAATATACCGCCGCCGTCGCGGAGGTCGATAACGACGAGCTGCACTTCATCCGCGGCGAAAACGAGGTCTACCAGCAGGAGATCTATTCCTATTATGTGGAAATGGTCATCAAGGACGTGCTGAGCGATCTGCAGTCACGTCTCGGTCTTTCCGAAGCCGCGGCGCGCCAGCTCCTGTACCACGGCGGCTATCAGATCTACGCCTGCGTCGATCCCTTCGTGCAGCAGGTCGTGGACGATATCTATACCGACCCGGACAGCATGCCGCAGCCCTATTACTACAGCAGCCAGCCGCTGCAGTCCGCCTGCATGGTCATCGACCCGTTCACCGGCGAGATCAAGGCCATCGGCGGCGCGATCGGCGAAAAGGACCGCAACTTCGGCTTCAACTACGCCATCGACGCACACCGGCCCTCCGGCTCCTCGGCAAAGCCGCTCGCGTCCTACGGCCCGGCGATGGATCTCGGCCTTATCACCGAGTCTACTCTCGTGGACGACAGCCCCGATATCCAGCTGCGCGGCACCTACTGGTACCCGCGCAACTCCGGAAGCTCCTACGACGGCATCATCACCATCTGGGACGCGCTGGTGCGCTCGAAGAACACCGTCGCCGCGCAGATCATCGATAAGCTCACGCCGAGCGTTTCCTTTGAATACCTCACCGAGCGCATGGGCTTCCAGCTCGTCGAGGCGGACCGGGACTATGCCCCCCTCGCTCTCGGCCAGTTCACCTACGGCGTAACGGTACGCGAAATGGCGCAGGCATACACCTCTTTCCCGAACGACGGCGAGATGACGTACGCGAGATCGTATTCGCTCATCACCGATTCAAACGGCAACACCGTTCTCGAAAACGGCATGCGCACGAGCCATGTGTTCAGCGTGGACACCGCCCGGTGCATGACCGAAATGCTCGAGGCCGCCGCGTGGTACGGCACGGGCTACGAGGTCTATCTCGGCTACGGCAAAATGCCCGTCGCCGGTAAGACCGGTACGACCTCCGACGACTACGACCGCTGGTTCTGCGGTTTCTCGCCGTACTATGTGACCGCCGTCTGGACCGGCTACGACAGTCCCGCGCCCATGTACTATTCCGGCAACCCCGCCGCGCAGATCTGGCGGCGCATCATGTCGCAGATCAACGAGCCGCTGCCCGTGATCCAGTTCAACGACCCGACGAACCGCGGCTACGACACCGGCATTTTCGGCGATCTTGAAACGACGCCGGAGCCGACGCCCGTGCCGACCGCGACGCCCGCGCCCACGGAGGCGCCGACCCCGGAGCCCACCGTGGAACCGACACCCGCGCCGACGGACGAGCCGCAGCGCATCCCTCTCGCGCCGTCAGCGCCCGAGGAATGAACGGTCTCGTCCCGCACCTTCCAAAAACCTTACCGCCCCGAAGAAAAAATCTTCGGGGCGGCTTTCTTTTTCAGGAAGATTTCAGGAAATCGCCGTATAGCAGCACCATCAAAGCAAAGGAGACGCCACCATGAACGGATATACTTTTGAACGGCGGGAGCTCAAATACCGCATCACGGACGCGCAGCGCGCAGCGCTTGAAGCCGCGTTCGGTGCGCGGATGGTCCCGGATGAGCATGGCGAGAGCACCATCTGCAATATATATTACAATACGGCCGATTACCGGCTCATCCGCGCTTCGCTCGAAAAGCCGGCGTACAAGGAAAAGCTGCGGCTGCGCAGCTACGGCGTGACCGAGCCGGGCGGCGAGGTGTTTCTCGAGCTGAAAAAGAAATACAAGGGCATTGTGTATAAGCGCCGCATCACACTGCCGGAGGACGCCGCCGGGGAATTTATCGCCGGACGCGCCCGCTCTGTGAACACACCCCTCAAGGCAGCCAACAGCCGCAGCGGAAAACCGCTGCGGCTGCAGTCTGTCGAAAAAGCCTCGCAGATTTTGCGCCCGCAGGCGCAAATAAAGTTCAAAGCATTTTTGCTTCTAGGCTCGCAAACGTGCGGGCGTAAGCGAGTGCGCTGCGGCGAGCCGCAGCCCCTTTAAACGAGAGCCCAACGCAGTGGGTCTCGTTTGAGAGCTTGTCAAAAATATTTTTTTGAGACGCTCAAGACCACCGGCGCAGCCGGTGGTCTTGACTCTGCCGCCGAAATTGCTTTGGCAGGGGAGATTTTATCGATTTTTATTCGCCGATGCGGTAGACGCGTCCCTTTTCCTTGGCGATCTTGTGCGCGTTGAACGCCGCCGGTACCGCGCCGATGGCCGAGAAGAGATAGAGCGTGATGAGATTGCTCCGATAGGCGTCGGCGTCCACCAGCTCGTGCATCCACGCAAACGCCTGCCCGAAGGAGAGATCCAGCTCCCGCGATGCCGCGATCGCAATGTCCATACGGTTGCCAAGATAGACCGCAGCGAGCATCACAACGACGCTCACGGCGATGCCGAGAGCGGAGAGCTTGCCCGCGCCGCGGCGGTAGCCGCCGATGGTGCAGTAGCCGAGCACCATGCCGGAGATCGCCGCAACATAGCCGAGCTGGCCGATGAGCACGATCGCCGCCGCGCCGATCAGCCCGCCGATGAGCGTGCCGAGGATGCCGCGGCCGATGTTTTCGGGCGTTTCGGCCTGAATGCGCTCGTTCTGATCCGCCTTGCGGCTGAGCTCCGTAAAAAGCGCCGGCGCGACAAGCTGCGGCACGCCGCTCGTCATGCAGCCGACCGTTTCGCCGACGGCGTGGGAGATTTCGCAGCAGTTTTCGTAGCCGTTTTCATGCAGGAACGAGAGAAGCTCCGGCAGGAGCGCGTGGATCTTCCCGGCATAGCTTTTCGCCGTAGCGCCGGGGCGGAGGGAAAAGATGACGCGCGTCCCCGCCGTTTTGCAGCCAGAGAGCTCCGGCCGCGCCTTGACAAAGTCGCGGAAGCTCTCTTTATCCGGCTCTTCCCCGCCGCGGAGAACGGAGACGACAAGCTCGTTGCGCCCCATCAGGATCAGGAACGTATATTCCCCGCGCGTGCCGCAGTAGGTCACGCCGTCGTGCGCCATGGAAAGGCCTTCCTGCTGAAGCAGCATATCTGAAAGCTTCATTCTTTTTCGTCCTCCTCCGGCGCGTTGAGCGCGGCGATCTCCTCGGGGGTGAAGTTGTACACGGCGTCGCAGAACTGGCAGCGCACCTCGATATCCTTCTTCTCCTCGCGCAGCGACGCGAGATCGTCCGCGGAAAGGCTCGCGAGCGCGCCGAGCACCCGCTCGCGGCTGCAATAGCACTTGTACGCCATATCGCTCTCCGCCGTTTTGTGCCATGCAAGGCCCTTGAACACCTGCGCGATGACCGTCTCCGCGCCGTCCTCGTCGAGGATGGTCGTAAGCTGGTCCATGAGGAAGATGTTGTCCTCCAGCGCCTTGACCGTCTCCTCGGCGGCGTTCGGCATGAGCTGCATGATAAAGCCGCCCGCGGCCTTGACGCTGCCGTCCGGATTCACGAGCACGCCGAGCGCGCACGCCGAGCCGAGCTGGTCGCTCTCGGTGAGAAACGCCGCGAGGTCCTCGGCGATCTCGCCGCTCACGAGCGCGGAGGAACCGGAGTACGGCTCGCGCAGGCCGATGTCGCGGCTGACCGTGAGAAGCCCCTCCCTGCCGACCGCGCCGGAGACGTCGAGCTTGCCGTCCCGCTCGCGGATGGGAAGATCGACCTCGGGGTGGGAGACGTAGCCGCGCACATTGCCGGCATTGTCCGATACCGCGAGGATCGTGCCGATCGGCCCGCCGCCCTGGATGCGCAGCGTGAGCGCGGCGTTGTCCTCCTTGAGCATTTCGCCGAGGAGCGACGCGCCGCAGAGCGTGCGGCCGAGCGCCGCCGTGCCGACGGGATGCAGATGGTGGATCTCTCTCGCACGCTCGACCATGTCGGGCGCGGTGATGACGGATATTTTTGCCGTGCCGTCGTTCGTGACGGCGCGAAGAATTTTGCCCATGGTTTTTTCTCCTTATAAATTTCTGTGAGGGGTTTCCCCCTCAGTCACGGCGCTTTGCGCCGCGCCAGTTCCCCTATTCGGGGAGCCGGGTCGGTTTGCGGCAAACGATCTCGCCCCCCTAACAGGGAAGGCGGCAAAGCCGTAGGTTTTGACGGCGGAGTTTACTCACTCCTTCACGCACTCGGCGGTGAAGAAGAGCCGTCCCTGGTTGTGCTGCGGGCCGTCCGTAAAAAGGCGGATGCTGCCGAAGCCCGCATCGACGAGGTGCTTTTCCAGCGTTTCCGGCGTATAGATATACTCCGTATGCTCTTCCTGCTCACGGCGGTAGGTCTGCCCCTTGATGCGGCGGAAAATGTCCATGCCGTAGCGCAGCTCGTTTTCCACGACCTCCGAGCGCCAGAGACAGAGCGTATCGTCCTCCTCGTCCACGAAGCACTGCCCGTCGAGCGAGCGCATATGCCCCGGCGAGAGAAAGTCAAAGCAGAGCGTACCGCCCGGCGAGAGAAACAGATGCAGCCGCCGGAACACCTCCGGAAGCGTTTCGGGCCGCATGTAGTTCACGCCGTCGAGCGAGCATACCGCGGCGTCCACGGTGTCATAAAGATCGAGTTTCTCCGCCCGCTGGCAGAGAAGCATCGGCGCAACGACGCCCTCCGGCAGCTCGCAGAGCTTCTGCTGGAACACCGAGAGCATTTCCTCCGAGGCGTCCACGCAGATCATCTCGTACCCGTGTTCAGCCAGAAGCAGCGAGAGCGTACCCGTACCGCAGCAGAGATCCAAAACCGTATGAACGGCCCTACCGCTGTGGGCAAAGGCCGTTTCATACCATGTCTCCAGCGCTTCGTACGGCACGTCTCCGGTCAGCGCATCATAGCGCGCGGCGAGAGGTCCATAGCACTGGCTCATTTTTCTTCCGCTTCCTTCTCTTCTTCCGCTTGCTGCTCCTTCAGACGGCGGAAGGCTACGCTGTAGCCGTCCTCGCCGTACTGCAGTGAGCGGTTCACGCGGCTGATCGTTGCGCTCGAAGCGCCGGTCTTTTCCAGTATGTCGTTATAGATCATGCCCTCGCTGAGAAGCACCGCCACCTGATAGCGCTGCTCCATCGCCTGCAGCTCGGATACCGTGCAGAGGTCGTCAAAGAACTTCATCAGCTCTTCCACGGTATTGAGCGTAAGGATCGCCTTATACATTTCCTCGTTGCGCGGTTTTTTCAAGTGTTTGTTCATACAGCGTTTTACCTGTACCCTTTTTCATTTTAGCTTGTTAGCTAATAACTGTATTGTAACGCGCGGCGGCAAAAAAGGCAAGATGGAGCTTTACACGATTTAAAGAGTGATTTTTGGTGAGAATGTTATTGCCGAGCGGCGGAAAATACGGTATGATAGATACAAATTAAAATAAGGGAGGTTTTTTCCGTGATCCCACCTTCCGGAACGATCGCATTCTGGGTCGTGGCGCTCGTCGTGTTTCTCATCGTTGAAGCCGTGACCGCAGGACTTGTATCCATCTGGTTCGTTTTCGGCTCGCTCGTGGCGCTCATCTGCGCGGCGCTCGGCGCGGCGGTGTGGCTCCAGATCTTCTGGTTCGTCATCGTCTCCGTCGCCACGCTCGTTCTCACGCGGCCGCTCGTGAAGCGGTATGTGGACAGCCGGAGCGTCGCTACCAACGCCGACCGCAGCATCGGCCGCGCCGCCGTTGTCACCGAGCGCATCGACAATCTCGCCGCCACCGGCGCCGTAAAGCTTGACGGCGTTGTGTGGACCGCGCGCAGCACCGACGATGCCGTTGCCATTGAGACCGGCGAGCGCGTCACCGTCCGCGCCATTGAGGGCGTAAAACTCATCGTAGAGCGCAGCGTGCGCTGAATTTGCATTGTATTTTAATAAGGAGGAAATCCCATGATCGTATTAGCCATCATTCTCGTGCTGGTGCTCGTACTCATCATCACGAACCTGTGCGTCGTACAGCAGGCGCAGGCCTACGTCATCGAGCGTCTCGGCGCGTACAGCACCACGTGGGGCAAGGGTCTCCATGTGAAGCTGCCGTTCATCGAACGCGTGGCGCGCCGCGTCTCGCTCAAGGAGCAGGTCGCAGACTTCCCGCCCCAGCCCGTGATCACGAAGGACAACGTCACCATGCAGATCGACACCGTTGTCTACTTCCAGATCACCGACCCGAAGCTCTATACCTACGGCATCGAGCAGCCGATGGTCGCCATCGAAACGCTCTCCGCCACGACGCTCCGCAACATCATCGGCGATCTGGAGCTTGACCAGTGCCTCACGAGCCGCGACATCATCAACAGCAAGATGCGCGTCATTCTTGACGAGGCTACCGACCCCTGGGGCATCAAGGTCAACCGCGTGGAGCTCAAGAACATTCTCCCGCCGCGCGAGATCCAGAGCGCGATGGAAAAGCAGATGAAGGCCGAGCGCGAACGCCGCGAGGCCATTCTCCGCGCCGAGGGTGAAAAGCGCGCCGCCATTCTCGAGGCCGAGGGCGAAAAGGAATCCGCCATTCTCCGCGCCGACGCGAAGAAGCAGGAGCAGATCCTTGAGGCCGAGGGCCGCGCCGCCGCGATCCTCGCCGTGCAGAAGGCGACCGCCGACGGCATCCGTCTGCTCAACGACGCCGCCCCCACCGATCCGGTGCTGCGTCTGCGCGCGCTGGAGGCTTTCACCGCCGCTGCCGACGGCAAGGCTACCAAGATCATCATTCCCTCCGAGATCCAGGGCATCGCCGGTCTTGCAAAGGGCGTCGTCGAATCCGTAAAGGACGACTGAGCATCCCCCTTCCCCCGCGAACACCGCCGCAGCGCCGGCCATCCGGCGCTGCGGTTTTCCCCGCCAACAGCCAGTTTTTCCGGTTTTGTTACCGTTTTTCCGGCAGCGGCCAACGCAGAACGATCCCCTCTGCTCGCCGTTTTGTAACTTTTGTTGCCGGATTTTGCGTCATAACGGCTAATTTAAACGGTTTTATTCCGGTAATAACTGTGCGTGATTCACAAAAAGCTCCGTTTCTGTTGACAGGCGGGATACAATGTGTTACATTTTGGTTACAAATTCGAGGTGATTTGAATTGGCATCCGCTAAGAATGCGCTGGTGTACAAGGGACACCCGCTCCGCCGCAAGGACAACATCCTCTATTACGGCAGCATGTCCGACAAGTACATCATCATGATGCAGATCATGGACACGAAACCGGTCAAGCCGGTTGCCGGTGCGGAAAGCGCCGGTGAGCTGAAGGTCGCCACCCGCGTGAGCGTCCAGCTGCAGCTCACCGACCCGACGGTCAAGAGCCGCGACCGCATCGTGAAGAAATCCGAAAAAGGCAGCCTGTACGCCGCCATGGACGTGGCGAGCGTGTGGCTCGAACGAGCGCTGACGAAGGACTAAGCTCCGAAACAGCGCACCAGCTCCAGGAAATGAGGTATGGGGATCATGAAAAACTGCAAGAAACTGCTTTCCGTTATCGTTACGCTTCTTCTGGCGGCGTCTATGCTCACGAGCAGCGCGTTTGCCATTTCCGGCGAAGCGTTCATCGCAACGCCGGGCGAAGTCAACCTGCGTGACAGCGGCAGCTTCAACAGCAATGTTATCGACGCCGCCCCGCAGGGCGCGACCGTTTACGTTCTCGGCGACGCCGGCTACGGCTGGTACAAGGTGAGCTACAACGGCAAGACCGGCTACATGGCTTCCTACTACCTGCTCTTCAACGAGGTCCCGTCCGCGGAGAACGTGGATTCCGTCCCGGACAAGGCTCCGGCGCAGGAGACCACGCAGGAGACCGTGCAGCAGCCCGCGCAGGAAGTTCCCTCGCAGACCTACGTTGCGCCTCCCGCGACCGGCGACAGCAACGCCACCGTTCTCGGCTCCGGCATCTGCTTCCGCAGCGGCCCGAGCACCTACAGCAGCGTGATCGAAACGCTTGAGACCGGCACGCCCATCCGCGTGAACGGCGTGTGCGGCTCCTGGTATGAATGCGTATATAACGGCAGCACCGGCTACATCTACGGCGACTATGTCGTGCTCAACGGCACCTCCAAGACCTACACCATCTCCGCCGCGACCGTGTCCGGCAATGACGGCACGATCTACTCCGAGCCGCAGACCCCGGACACTACCGAAAACACCACCACCGAGGTGACGCCGATCGAGCCTCCCGCGCAGGAGCCCGAAACCCCGGCTGAGACTCCGGCCGAGCCGGAAACGCCCGCCGCGCCCAGCTTCTCGCACAACGCTTCCGCCGCGCAGGCGATCGTCGATACCGCGATGCAGTATCTCGGCGTGCCTTACGTCTGGGGCGGCACCTCTCCCGATGTCGGCTTTGACTGCTCCGGTCTCGTGTACTACTCCTACGGTCAGCACGGCTACTCGCTCAACCGCGTGGCGCAGAGCATGTACTACAACGGCGTGGACGTGGATCTCAACGACCTGCAGGCCGGCGACATCCTGCTCTTCGGCAGCAGCGTGTACAACATCTGGCACGCCGCGCTCTACATCGGCGGCGGCAACTTCATCCACGCGCCTTACTCCGGCGCCGTCGTGAGCATTCAGTCTCTCAGCAGCACCGCCGGCATGCGTCTCGTCGCGGCCCGCCGCATCGTGTAACAGCTTACCCCCGCTTATCCTCGCCTTCGTCTGACGCCCCTCAAAAGTGGCGGGACGATGATCCGGATACGGCATTTTTCCCCGAAGACTTCGGTCTTCGGGGATTTTTGTTCTCTCGGAAACGGCGCAGCCCCCGAAAGCCAAGGCTTTCGGGGGCTGCGAATGCATATGGAGTCTCTTATTTTTGTGCGGCGGTCGCGCGCAGGCCCTGCACCTTGCAGGGAATGCCGTTGTCGGCGGCGAGCTTTTCGAGCGTTCCGGTCAGGCGCGGCGCGGCGGCGTTGAGGATCTCCGCGGCCATGCGGTCGCGCACGCTGTCGGAGGCGCGCAGCAGAATGTTTGCCGCCATGCCGCCGGAGAGGAGCGGCGCGAGCGGGCTGCCGTTCTGCTTGAGCCGGTCGGCGACTTTGGGAAGGATCTCCTTTACCAGGACCTCGTAATCGATATTGGAAAGTTCCATTTCGAGCTTTATCATTGTTTTTCCTCCTGTGGGATATTTCCCGGCTATTATACCACATGCTTCGCCGTTCGTAAATCGCCGCGCTCTTGACATTCCGGCGCGCCGTCCGTTATACTTTCGCGGGAAAGGAAGTCGATGTTATGGCATACCGATTGATGGCCGCCGATTATGATCTCACGCTCACCGGCTCCGACCGGAAGGTTTCGGCGCACACGCGCGAGACGATCCGCGCCGTATATGCCGCGGGAAATTTCGTAACGCTCGCCTCCGGACGGCTCGGCGGCAGCGCCGAGGTCGCGCGTGAGCTCTTCCCCGGCGATGTGCCGCTCATTCTCGGAAACGGCGGACTGGTGCAGAGCTGCACGACGGGCGAAACGCTTTCCGAGACCATGATGGACGAACCGACCGCGCTCACGATGCTCCGCTGGTGCCGCCGGAGGGCGAGCGCCGCCATCGTTTACGGCCGCAGCGGCATTTATACCGACCGCGTGAACGCCGCTTCGGAGATGTACGCGCAGCGCTCCTCGAGCACGCCGCTGCCGCTTCCCTCCCCCGAAGAGATCGCGCACGAGGGGATATACAAGATCCTGCTGCTCGGTCTGCCGCTGACGGTACGGCGCGCGGCGAAAAAGCTGCACAGCGCGCCGCCGCAGCCGGTGGACTGCTTTGCGTCCAGCCCGGAAGCGCTGGAAATCGTGCCGACGGGCGTCAACAAGGCCGCGGGACTCGCGCGCGTGGCGGCGATCCTCGGCATACCGCGCGAGGAGACCATCGCCATCGGCGACGGGGAAAACGACATTTCCATGCTCCGCTGGGCGGGGCTCGGCATCGCCATGGCGAACGCGCCCGAGAACGTGAAAGCCGCGGCGGACGTCATCGCGCCCGCCTGTGACGAGGACGGCGCTGCCTGGGCCATGGAAAAGTATCTGCTTTAACCTGCCGCTCTTACCTGCGGGCGGGGCTCTGCCCCGCCCGTTCAATGTCCCCTTTCCGGGGGCATTTTATTTTTCTGTTCTTTTTCGCAGGGTGCGGCGTGTGCGGCGGATGTGGCGCTCATAGTCGCCGCTCTCCAACAGCTCGGCAAGCACGAGCTGCTCAAAGAGCGGCACGGTGCACGAATAAAACCCGATCCGCTCGGCGTACTGCGCCGCGAGCTTTTCCGAGAGCACCATATAGCCCATGCGCAGCGACGGCGCGACCGTCTGCGAGAACGTGTTCAGGTAGATCACGTTTCCGCTCTCGGCGAGCGAAAACACCGTTTCCTCCGGCTTGGACGCGACCGTAAATTCCGAAGAGAAATCGTCCTCAACGATATACCGCCCCGTCTCGGAAGCCCAGCGGATATACTCGCGCCGCTTGGCCGCGGACGCGGTGACATTGCTCGGATAGCTGCGGTAGGGCGTAATATGCAGCACGGAGGCGCGTGTGGCGGCGAGCGCGTCGCTGCGGATGCCGTCCGCGCCGAGCGGCAGAAGCTCGAGCGAAGCGCCGTGCGCGCGGTAAACGAGCGCGATCTTTTCATACGACGGATCCTCCGCCGCGTAGATGCGCGCCGCGCCGAGAAGCTGCACGATCAGTCCGTAGAGATATTCCGCGCCGGAGCCGACGAATATCTGCTCCGGCTTCACGCGGATGCCGCGGCTGCGCGCGAGATAGCGCGAGATCGCCTGCCGCAGCGCATCGCAGCCGTTGTTCGGGCTTTTTTCCAGAAGCTGCTCGCCGTACTCGCTGATGACGCGGCGCATCACCCGCGAGAGCACCGAAAACGGAAAGTCCGCCCTCTCCCCCGCCGGAACAGCCGCCGGTCTTACCGGCGCACTCGGCACAAAGCCGTCCGTATCGTGGAACTGCACATAGTGCCCGCTGCGGCGGCGCGCTTCGAGATACCCTTCGTCTGTCAGCAGCGCGTAAGCGTGCTCTACCGTGACGACGCTCAGCCCCTCCTCCTCGGCCAGCTGCCGCTTGGACGGCATCCGCGCGCCGAAGGGATAATCGCCGCGGACGATCTCGCCGCGCAGACGCTCGTACAGGCGCAGATACGCCGGGCGGTGTTCGTTGTCCTGTTTCATCTGGTATTATTATTTTCTCCTTCTCTGGATATTTTAATATATCCAGAACATTGTAAGCTATGGGTAAGAAAAAAACAAGGGGAGATATATCCATGACAACGAAAACGAAACACGGCACGCGCTGGCTCTGCACGACGGCGCTGCTGATGGCGATGAACATCATTATGAGCATGAGCGTGTTCAGCGTTCCCGTTCCGGGCGGACATCTCTATCTGAACGACGTGATCATCTGCTTTGCCGCGCTGATCCTTGACCCGCTGGGGGCGTTCTGCGTCGGCGGTGTCGGCGCGTTCCTCGGCGATTTCTTCTTTTATCCGACGCCGATGTTCGTCTCGCTCGTCACGCACGGATTGCAGGCGGTCGCCATTTCGCTCTGCGCCCACCGGATGATGAAGGAGAAGCCCGTGATCGCGTCCCTTATCGGCGTGCTGCTCGGCGCGGTCATCATGGTTGTCGGCTACTCGCTCGGCCGCGCGTTCATCTACGCGACGCCCGCCGCGGCGATCGCAAAGCTCCCCTACCAGATTTTGCAGGCGCTCGTCGGCGCGGCGCTCGGCATGGTGCTGCGCTGGAAGGTAAAGCCGCTCGCAAAGCTCGCCGGGAAACTCGGCGAGACGGTGGGATAAAGGTTGTCTTTTCCTCAGCGATATGGTAAAATCATTGTCACTCAGCAAAGGAGTGATAGCTATGAAAAGAAAAGCTTTTGCGGCGCTCGCCGCCGTTTGTCTCGTGCTCTGCCTGATCCTCGCCGGATGCGGCACCGTGAGCGAGGAGGATTATCCCCCGCTGGAGAAGGTCGATCTCTCCTCCATGACACTCGGAACGGTCAGCAACAGCACGTTTTCGACGCAGTATCCCGCCGATAAGTGGACCGGCAGCGACGGCACTTCCCCGCTCATCATCTATTATAACGATACGCAGGGAACCGGACAGGCCGTCAATATCAACGCGCAGCAGTCCGGCACCTACAGCGGCAAGTTCACGGAAAAGTACATGAACAAGCTCACGGAAAGCATTACCGAATCGTTCCCCAACATTGAGATCCTCAATGCCGAGCTCCGCTCGATCAACGGCAAGAGCGTGATCTACACCGAAACGGTCACGCGCTTCAACGACGAGATGCTCGACCGTCTTCTCGAGCAGGGCGTCATCACGCAGGCCGACGTTGACGCCGCCGGAGGCCGCGATGCGATTCTCTCCATCCCGCCCACGGATCAGATCACGCTCTACGCCGTGACCGGCGCTTACCTCTACATTTACACCGGCACGTATTACGAGGAGAGCCAGAAGGCCGATGTGCTCGAGGCGCTGACCGTCATGGCGCAGACGACCGCAGAAGTTAAATAACTCGCCGCTCTCCATAGAAAAACGGAGCAGTCAGAAAATGACTGCTCCGTTTTTTTGCTTTCATTCCTCCGTCCAGTCCCGGACCTGCTTTTTGAGCCAGTTTGTCCATGCCTCGACGCCCTCGCCGGTCTTGGCGGAGATTGGGAAGATCTCCAGACGGGGGTTGCGCCGCAGCGCGTACTCGCGCACCTTGTCCATGTCAAAATCGAAATACGGCAGTACATCGATCTTGTTGATGATGAGCGCGTCGCACACGGTGAAGATGAGCGGGTATTTGAGCGGCTTATCGTGTCCCTCCGGCACGGAGAGGATCATCGCGTTTTTCACCGCGCCCGTATCGAACTCCGCCGGGCAGACGAGATTGCCGACGTTTTCGAGCACCGCGAGATCGACGTCCGCCGTGCCGAGCTCGGTAAGCCCCTGCTCGGTCATTCCGGCATCGAGATGGCACATGCCGCCGGTGTGGAGCTGGATGCTCTTCACGCCCGCGCGGGCGATGGTCTCGGCGTCTACGGAGGAATCGATGTCCGCTTCCATAACGCCGATGCGGAGATCGTCCTTCAAGCGCTCGATCGTGCGCAGAAGCGTCGTCGTCTTGCCCGAGCCGGGCGAGGACATGAGATTGAGAAGGAATGTTTTTTCCTCCTTGAGCTTTGCGCGGACGCGGTCGGCCTCGCGGTCGTTGTCGGCAAAAACGCTCTCCTTGATCTCTATGATGCGTACACTGTCCATTTCAGCAAGCCTCGATTTCTTTGAGATTGATCTCGTTGCCCTGCAGGAGCACGGTTTCCTCGCTGCCGCACAGCGGGCAGACGCGTCCCTGCGGGACGGTCGGATACGTATGGGTGCAGTTCTCGCAAAGCGTCACGGCGGGAATGGTCTCGATCCTAAGCTCCGCGCCCTTCAAAACCTCCGTCTGCGCAACGGCCCAGTTCCAGCAGGATGTGAGCTCGTGCGGCACAACGCCGGACACCTCGCCAAGCTCGAGCGTGACGGAGGAAACGCTCGTAAGAACATTTTCCTCCGCGATGCGCTCGACGGTTTTTATCATGTGGAATACGATCCCAAGCTCGTGCATGCTCAGCCCTTTTTGCCCTTGAGCTTGATCTTCACGGCGCGCTTGAGCATATACGGCAGGATGGCCTTCATCTTGTCCTCGCTGCGCACCATGGTGCTGCACTCGGGACGCTCGCGGTGGAGACGGATGGCGTCAAAGCCGCAGCGCGTCGTGCAGATGCCGCAGCCGATGCACTTGTTCGGATCGACGACGCTCGCGCCGCAGCCGAGACAGCGGGCGGTCTCGGCCCTGACCTGCTCCTCGGTGAAGCATGCGCGGCCGTCCTGCATCGTGCGTCGCAGCTCCTCGTTGTAGCCGGGTCGCTGGCGCGGCGTGTTGTCAAAGCTGTTGATATCGAGAAGAACGTTTTTCTTATCGAGCTCAATGAACTGCCGGCGGTTGCGGCCGATGGTGAGGCTCGTGTTCGGCTGCACAAAGCGGTGCAGGGACACGGCGCCCTCCTTGCCGGCGGCGATGGCGTCGATGGCGAACTTCTGGCCGGTGCAGGCGTCGCCGCCGACGAAGATGTCGGGCTCGGCGGTCTGGTAAGTCAGAGGATCGGCCTTGACGGTGCCGTTGGGGTTGAACTCCACCTTTGTTCCGGCGAGCAGCTCGCCCCAGGCGGCGTGCTGGCCGATGCAGTAAAGGATCGTATCCGCCTCGGCGGTCTCGGTCCGGGCGTCGTCAAACGCGGGGGCGAAGCGGCCCTCGGCATTTTTGACGGACAGGCACTTGCGGAAGCGAATGGCCCTGGCATGGCCGTTCTCGGTGTCGATCGCGGTCTGGCCCCAGCCGGCATGGATGGAGATGCCGTCGCGCTCGCACTCGGTGCGGTCCTCTTCGCCCATGGGCATTTCGTCGTACCCCTCCAGGCAATAGAGCGTTACGCTCTCCGCGCCGCAGCGCACGGCGGTGCGGGCGACATCGGAGGCGATGTTGCCGCCGCCGATCACAACGACCTTGCCGGTGAGCTTCGTTTTGGGCGCAAGGTTGACCTTCTTTGTAAAGTCCACGCCGGACATAACGCCCTCGGCGTCGTCGCCGGGAACGCGGAGACGACCGCCGTCCTGCAGACCGACGGCAACATAGAACCCCTTGTAGCCCTGCGCGCGCAGCTCAGGGATGGTGATGTCCCTGCCGACATCCACGCCGCAGCGGAATTCCACGCCCATCTCGCGCAGAATGTCGATCTCGGCCTCCACAACGTCCTTTTCGAGACGGAAGTTCGGAATGGCGTTCATCAGCATGCCGCCGGGACGGGGAGATTTGTCGAACACGGTCGGGCGGTAGCCCTTCTCGGCGAGGAAGTACGCGCAGGACATACCCGCCGGCCCCGCGCCGATGATGGCGATCTTCTCATCGAATCCGCCCTCGACCTTCGGGATGACCTTTTCGGGGATGAAGCGCGTGGCGGCTTCGAGATCCTGCTGGGCAATGAAGCGCTTGACCTCGTCGATGGCGACGGCCTGGTCGACGGTGCCGCGGGTGCAGGCGTCCTCGCAGCGGCGGTTGCAGATGCGGCCGCATACGGCGGGGAACGGGTTTTCGCGCTTGATGAGCTGGAGCGCCTCGCGGTACTTGCCCTGCGCGGCGAGCTTCAGATAGCCCTGTACGGCGATGTGCGCCGGGCACGCCGTCTTGCACGGGGACGTACCGGTATCGTAGCAGTTGATGCGGTTGTTGTCGCGGTAGTTGATGTCCCACTTATCCGGGCCCCAGGCGGTCTCGTCCGGCAGCTCGTGGCGCGGGTACTCGATGGGGCCGTCCTTCGTGCAGAGCTTCTGGCCGAGCTTCACCGCGCCCGCGGGACACGTCTCAACACAGCGGCCGCACGCAACGCAGTTTTCGCTCTCGACCTTCGCAACGTAGGCGCTGCGGGAGAGGTTCGGCGTGTTGAAAAGCTGGCTCGTGCGCAGCGCGTTGCAGACGTTCACGTTGCAGTTGCAGATGGCGATGATCTTCTCTTCGCCGTCGATGTTCGTGATCTCATGGACAAAGCCGTTCTCCTCGGCCTTGTGCAGGATCTCGAGCACCTCGTCATAGGTGATGTAATGGCCGCGGTCGGTCTCGACGACGTAGCGCGCCATATCGCCCACGGCGATGCACCAGTCCTGCGGATCGTCGCCGCAGCCCTCGCCGAGCTTGGCGCGGGACATGCGGCAGGAGCAGGGCGAAGCGGCGTAAACGCCGTCGTACTTTTTCAGCCAGTGGGAGATGTGCTCGATGGAGACGGACTTGTTCTCGGTCTCGATCGCCTTTTCCACGGGGATAACGTGCATGCCGATGCCGGCGCCTCCGGGAGGCACCATCGGCGTGACCTTCTCCAGCGGGAGGAACGTCATGCGCTCAAAGAACGCCGCGACCTCCGGGTGCTCGTCGATCTGCGACTGACGCATGTTGACGAACTCCGCGCTGCCCGGAACGAACTGCGGCAGCGTCCAGCGCTTCTCGTGGTTCGGGTTTTTTCCGTCCAGATTTTCCCAGTTGTACTCGACAAGGCCGATGTACGCCATCTCGGTGAGCAGCTTTTCGAGTTCTTCCTCGCTTTTGCCGGTGAGCGCGGCGATCTGCGCGGTCGTTTTCGGCTTGCGCACCTTCATCTTGAGCGCGACATCCGCCATTTCGTCCGTAACAACGCCCGCGAGTCCCCAATACTCGGGATCGTTGCCCGTGACCTTGCCGATGCGGTCGGTGATCATCGCGCCGAGCTTGAGGATCTTCTCTCTCGGCTCGTCCGTGCGGGGGATCGTAAAGGAATATTTGCTTTCATCCACAGGCATTCCGGACTTGGTCTGCTTATCCATGCTGACTCCTCCACATTTTATATCTCTTTTGTTGAGTTTTGCACTATATCGATAGCAAAATTATATTACACATCGGCGTGTTCGTCAAGTATGTTTCCCGGCTGGTTTCTACACAAAATGAGCCGTTTTCGGTAACGAAAACGGCTCATTTTTCTATATTTTACTGTATAAAGGCGTTCTCCACGCGGATGGCGGCAGGGTCAAGCGAAGGATCCATGACGCGGACGATCTCGTCAAAGGCGGCGCTGCGCTCCGTAACGTAGTATTCGACCGCGCCGGTGCCGCGGCTTTCGGCGAAAAGAGGCCGCAGCGCTTCGGCGAGCGCTTCGCCGACATCGATCATCCGCACGCCGGGCAGCCGCTTTTCGAGCGCCGGGCGGTACACGGGGTAATGCGTGCAGCCCATGATGAGCGCGTCGATATTCTTGCCGTCAAAGGCCTCCATATACCGCGAGCAGACCGTCTCCGCGACGATATCGTCCGGCGCGATGCCGTTTTCCACAAGCGGCACGAACAGCGGACAGGCGCGGGAGACGACGTGTATACCGGGGTCTATGGCGCGGATGTGCGTTTCGTATGCCCCGCTCTTGACCGTTGCCTGCGTGCCGATGACGCCGACGGAGCGCGTTTTCGTCATGCTCGCAGCAAGCCGCGCCGCGCTTTCGATCACGCCGTAGATCGGCAGGTCAAACTTTTCGCGCAGCGCGTCGAGCGAGTTGGAGCTCACCGTGCCGCAGGCGATGACGATCGCCTCCACGTCCTTGCGGAGCAGGAAGCGCACGTCGTCCTCGGCATAGTGCGTGATCGTCTCGACCGAGCGCCCGCCGTAGGGTACGCGGGCGGTGTCGCCGAGATATACCATATCCAGCTGCGGGAATGCCCGCCGGAGCTGGCGCAGCACCGTAAGACCGCCGATGCCGCTGTCAAAAACACCGATTCGATGCATTGTTCTCACCTCATTGAAACGATTTTACACCGAAACGGTGAAGAATACAACCGGAAATCAGCCCGCAGCATTCCCGGCCGCGATCTCCTCGCCGGTGACGATGTTGCGCACCCAGATGCCGCGGCGGAGAAGCACGATGCCGATGACCATTTTGATAAGGTCAGCGAGATTCACAAAGAGGTACGCCTCCACGAGCGGCAGACCCGTTTTATGGATGAGCACCCACGCGATCGATACCGACACGACCCAGGTGAACACGCTGTCCGAAAGCATGGTGATGTACGTCCGGCCTCCGGCGCGGATGGTCCAGTACGCGGCGTTTACCACGGCGTGGACCGGCAGCATGAGAGCGCAGATGCGCATGAGCGACGCGGCGAGCGTCATGATCTCGTGGGAGGTGTTGTAAAGCCGCGGGGCATACGGCGCGACGAGGAACATCACAACGCCGACCGCCGCGCTGGCCGCGCAGCTGAGCGCAGCGAGCTTCGGGCAGTAATTCCGCGCGCGGTCATACTCCTCCGCACCGAGCAGGTTGCCGATGATGATGCCGACGGTGTTGCCCATCGTGAAGATAACGGTATTGAAGAGATTGAGCACCGTGGAGTTGATGTTCAGCGCGGCAATGGCGTCCAGCCCGCGGTAGGAGTAGCACTGCGTGAGCATCGTCATGCCGAGCGACCAGAACATCTCGTTCACGAGCAGCGGCATGCCCTTGCGGACGATCTGCCCGGCGAGATGGCCGGGGATCGCAAAGCCGCGGTACAGCCCGCAGATAAACCGCGGCGGCGTTTTCTTCCCGTGGGTGCCGAGCAGGATCAGTCCGAACTCCACATAGCGCGAGAGCACCGTGGCAATGGCTGCGCCGCGGACGCCAAGCATCGGGAAGCCGAGCTTGCCGTAGATGAGCAGATAGTTGAAAACGAGATTGACGAAGATCGCCGCGATGCTCGCCTTCATCGGCAGGCGGTTGTCGCCGGTGACGCGCAGTATGCTCACATACGCCGTCGTAAGGCAGAACGCCGGCAGACCGAAGAGCATGATGCGAAGGTAGTCCTCACCTTCCGAAAGCGTGAGCGCGAGATCGCCGCCGGTGCCCGCCTCGTGCAGGAACGCGCCGATGAGCGTATCCGGGATGAGCGCGAGCAGCACCGTGGCGATCACTGTAAACCCGGCGCAGAGCAGGATATTGAAGCGCAGCGTATGCCGGACGCCGTTATAGTCGCCGCGGCCGAAAAACTGCGCGCCGAAAATGCCCGCGCCGCCCGTGCCGCCGAAGAGACAGAGATTATATACGAACAGAAGCTGGTTGACGATGGACACGCCCGACATCGACTCCGTGCCGATCCGCCCGACCATAAGGTTATCGAGCAGGTTCACAAACGTCGATACGGCGTTCTGCAGCAGCAGCGGCAGCGCGAGCGCCGCGACCAGCTTGTAAAAGTCTTTGTTTCCGATAAATTTCTTCATAGATCCTCCGGCAAAAAGTGCGGTGTCTCTTTGCGAGACACCGCATTTTTTCATTTGTTCATCGTCCGGAGGACGCCCTCCGGCTCAGGTGGTTTTCTTGTGGTGGTACTGATAAGAGGTGTCGATACGGTTGCAGGCAACGAACATCTCCTCGTCGAGCTCACGCTTCATCTGGAGCGCTTCCTCGATGTCCATATCCTCGAAACGGCCGTTCCGCTCGACGATGACGCGGCTCGAGGCATCCGACTTGAGTACGTCGATCGCGCGCACGCCCATCATCGCGGCGGACACACGGTCACGTCCGCTCGGCGCGCCGCCGCGCTGGATGTAGCCGAGGACCGTCACGCGGGTCTCGAGTCCGGTCTCCTCTTCGATCGTCTGCGCGTACTCGTGGACATGGCCCACGCCCTCGGCGACGACGACGATGTGGTGGCGGCGGCCGTGGATGCAGCCGCGGCGGATCACATCGATCACATCATGCTCGAGATCGACTTCCTTTTCGGGAAGCAGCACGGCGGAAGCGCCGGCAGCCAAGGCGGTGTAGAGCGCGAGATGGCCGGCGTTGCGGCCCATGACCTCTACGACCGACACGCGCTCGTGGCTCTGCCCGGTGTCGCGCAGCTTGTCGATGGCCTCGATCGCGGTGTTGCAGGCGGTATCAAAGCCGATGGTATACTCGGTGCAGCCCATGTCGTTATCGATCGTCGCGGGGATACCCACGACGCGGACACCCCGGCGGGCCAGCTCCAGCGCGCCGCGGTAGGTACCGTCGCCGCCGATGGTGATGAGACCGTCGATGCCAAGATATTTGCAGACTTTTGCGGCTTTGTCAACACCGGCTTCCGTGCGGAATTCCTCGCTGCGGGCGGTATAGAGAATGGTACCGCCGCGGCGGGCAATGCCGTCTACGTCGTTGCCGGTCAACTCAAAAACATCGCCGTTGATGAGTCCGGCGTAACCTCGGCGGATGCCGATGCAGGTGATTCCCTCAGCGCCGGCCGTGCGGACGATGGCGCGGATCGCGGGGTTCATACCGGGGGCGTCGCCGCCGCTCGTCAGGATGCCGATTCTGTGTGCTCCTGCCATAAATTACTTCACCCTTTCCGAATGTTTTTTCTTTGGTTGTAATATAGCCCGATTGATTCGATTTTGCAATAGATTTGACCCAAAAAATCGTTTCCAAATTGCAATTTCAGCGATTTTTGCCAATGAGCGCCTTATAGAAATCCACCGCGCCCGGCAAACACGCCGTTTCGATGTTCTCGTTGACGCCATGCATGCCGCGCATCTGCTCGGGGCCGTAGATCACCGGGGCAAAGCGGATGCAGTTATCGCAGATCGCCTGATAGTTCTTCGCGTCCGTCGCGCCGGTCATGACATACGGGCTCCAGGCAAGGCCGGGAAACACCTCGGCGATCGTATCGGTCACGCGCCGCCACGCCTCGCCGTGGATATCCGCGGGGGCAGAATAATCGCTCGCGGAGAGAACTTCTGTCTCGATACCGTACTTTTCCGCGCGCTTTTTGATAAGCGCAAGGCTCTCGTCCATTCCCTGATGCGGGATGAACCGGAGATTGGCCCACACGCTTGCCTCCTGCGGCAGCACGTTGCAGGCGTCCGAACCGGAGAGCATCGTGAAGGCCGCCGTTGTGCGCAGCATGGCGCCCGCCTGCGGCGAGAGCGCGGGCATGACGAGCTTCATAAGCGGCGCGAAAAGCCAGAGATTGCCAAAGAGAAGCCGCAGAGCGAAGGGCGCGTACGCCGCGAGCCGGGCAAACATCGCGCTCACCTCCGGCTCGAATTTTTTCCGGAAGGGCGGGTGCTTTTCCATGCTGTCCACAAACGCCGCAAGCCGCGCCACGGGCGAGTTTTTCGGCGGCGCGCTCGCATGGCCGCCGTTGGAGCGCGCCGTGAAACGCACATCCGCTTTCCCCTTTTCAAACACGCCGAGCATGGCGAAATTCCCATGAATGCCGCCGATGGGCTCGGAGATGATGCCGCCGCCCTCGTCGCAGACGAGGAACGGCTTCACGCCACGCCGACGCAGCTCGTCCACGAGCTTGCCGCCGCCGGGCCCGGCGAACTCCTCCGTACAGGAGGACGAGAGGTACACGTCCTGCTCGGGGACGTACCCTTCCCGCAGCAGCTCCTCGCACGCCTGGAAAAAGCCCATGACGCTGCACTTTGTGTCTGAAGCGCCGCGGCCCCAGACCTTACCGTCGGCGATGTCGCCGGAGAACGGCGCGTGCTCCCACGTTCCCTCCGCCGGGACAACATCCTGATGCGACATGAGCACGAGCGGCCTGTCGTGGTTTTTGCCCTCCCAGAAGAACAGGAGATTCCCGTCGATCTCCGTTTTTTCCAGCTTTTCGTGTACTGTCGGATACAGCTCCGCGAGCAGCTTATGAAAGCCGCGGAACTTTTCGAGCTCCGGATCGTCCGGGTGCGACACGGTCTCATACGCTACCATGCGCGCGAGCTTTTCCGCATACTCCCGCTCGCGCGCGGCGTCCGGGTGCGGCGTATAATCCGAGGTTTTTTTCTTCATGCACAGTGTGCGGATCACTGCCGCAAGCAGAAGCAGCACGAGCACGCCGAGCGCGGCGAGCAAAACATAGCCTACGACTCTCATGCCGCCGTCTCCTTCCGCGAGCGGCGGTACCGGAAGTACGCCACGCCGATGGCGATCGCGCCGGAGGGCAATATCATAAAGCTCGTTGAGCCGAGCAGCCCCGGCACGAGGATGAAGAGCACGCTCATAAGGACAAGCGGCCAGAGCGCGATCTTCATGTTCTTCCGGTAGTACTTATACGCCATCGCGCCGAAGAGCGCGGGAACGACATTGTCAAATGCCGGCTGGAGCGCCGGGCTTTGCAGCACGGGCTGCAGCGGGATGAGCAGCAGCACGCCGAGCGCAAGAATGACGATCGTGACGAGCGACGCCGTGGCGATCGAGAGCGTGGAGATGATCTCGTTTTCCGGCGTGCCGGTCTTGGCCCCTACGATATCGCGCGCGTTGACCGCGCACGGGATCTTCATGTTGATGAGGTTGCCTGTGATGAATGCGAGATACCCGCCGCCCGCGCCGAGCATCGGTGTATAGACGAGATATTCCGCCACGCAGCTCACGAGCCACACGATGCCGATGGCAAGAAAGCCCCTGCCGAACGCGCGCATATCGGGCATTGCGCCGAGAATATATCCCATCAGAAACGGCGCGCCGAGCAGCAGCACGAGCGTCACGCCGCAGGCGATGCGGCCATAGGTGTGCGTCCGGCGGTTGTAGGCATCAAACCGGACGGTCTTTTCCTGTTCGTTCATTGCATTTCCTCCTTACACGCCGCGCAGCAGCACCGCTGCCGCCATTCCCGCGAGCATGCTGCCCGCAATGGAAAAGTTATCGACCCACGCGGCGTTCTTCTTTTCGGCGAGCCATACGAACACCGCCATCACCGCCGCCGACACCGCAACGACCGCAAGCGGCATCCAGCTTCCCGCAAACGTGAACCGTCCCGCGCCGGAGACGAGAGCGCCGATGTAGCTGCCGATGTACGCGCTGACAAGACCGATGAACATGGCGGTCATGGCTGTGTCGCCGAAGCCGCCGCCCGCCGCGCCGTTTTTCTTCGGCGCTTTGAGACGCGAGAGGTATTTCTTATTAAAGAAGATCGAAAACACCATGCCCCACATGATGCAGACGCCCATCAGAAGGGCGATCGTGGTAAAAGCCTGCGGCGTCATTGCCGAGGCCGAAAGGCCCGGCAGACCGACTGCCTCCGCCGCGGCCTCCGCGACCTGCGTTTCATAGTGCAGCGCGCCGATAACCGAAAGGCGCAGCCACGACCACGGCGTACCGAGACTGCCCGAGAGCGCAATGACGCCGAGCAGGATGCCGACGCTCGGGAGCGCGGCAAACGTGGCGCTCGCGGTGATGGTGCGCTTCATTTTCGTTTTGTCCATGCCGATGGCGACGCCGGCGCGGTAGGCGCGTACCATGAAGAACACGCACACCAGCGCAACAAAGAAAATAATGCCGCCGCAGATGAGATACAGGACCGGACTGTTGAGCTGAGATAAAATATCCATATATGCTTCCCTCCTTTTCTTCCTCCGCAGTTTATCACTTTAATTCGATTTTGAAAAGGGTATGTGAAAAATCTCTCTTTTCTCTTTTCATTCCGCCGAAAATCCGGTATGCTTATGAGTGATATGGGGAGGAATAAACATGATCGTTACGGTTTTGCAGCTTATCGCGGTGTTCGGTGTGCCGGTGCTTATCCTGCGGCAGCGGGAAAAGGGGCTCGTGCGCACATTCGGCACGATCGCCATGGCGTATTTCTGGGGCATTGTCGTCGCGGTGGCGGCGTTTCTCTGCCGGAAGGCCGGGCTGGACGTCCGGCTGAACGCCGATGTCGGGCAGATCGGCAGCTATGTATGCATCGGGCTCGCCATTCCGCTATTGATGTTCGGCACAAATCTCGCCGATGTGCGGCGGCTCGCAAAGCCGGTGCTCATCTCGTTTGCGCTTCTGCTGCTCGCCGTGAGCGCCGTTGTTGTGGTTTTGGGACGGACGCTCGGGGCCGGCTTCCCGTGGGGACAGCAGCTTGCCGCGATGGCCGCGGGCATGTATACCGGCGGTTCGCCGAACTTCAACGCCATCGGCGTCATTCTCGGCGTGCCGGGCGACACGATCGCCATCGGCAATCTCTCCGATATGATCGTCGGCACGGTCTTTTACATATTCATCCTTACGCTTGCGAAGCCTCTCTGCGCCAAAGTTCTCGACCGGCACGCAAAGCAGGGCGCTTACATGCGTGAGAACGGCGGCGCGGAAAATGTGGACGCGCTCGAATGGAACGGCTTCCACCGCGGCATCGTGCGAAATCTCGCCCTCTCGCTCGCATGCGTGCTCGTCGGCGCGGTCATCGGCTTTGCGATATGGAAGGTCAAGGGCGGTGCACTCACCGATCCGCTCGTCCCGGCGGTGATGATCGCGGGAACGGCGCTCGGGCTTGCGCTCTCGTTCGTGCCGAAGGTGCGGAATGTGAAGGAAAATTCCGCCGCGGGACATTATCTCATTCTCGTTTTTTCGTTCGCGCTTGCCAGCTCGCTCGATCTCGGGACGCTCGGCGGGAATCTGCTGCACACGGTCGCGCTGCTCGCCTCCATCACCGTATGCTCCGCGCTGCTGCATCTTCTGCTCTGCCGCATTTTCCGCATCGGCGCAGACTGCGCCATCGTCACAATGACGGCAGGGCTGTACGGCCCGGCGTTTATCCCGGCGGTCACAAAGCAGCTGCGCTGCGACGCGCTCACTGCGCCGGGTCTCATCTGCGGCGCGCTCGGCTACGCCGTCGGCACGTTCCTCGGTGCGGTGCTCTTCTGGATATTATAATTATAGAGACCGGCGGCTCTCCTTTTCGGAAAGCCGCCGGTCTCTTTGTCTCGCAGAGTTTGCTCCCGCAGGAGCAAATAAAATTAAAAACACTTTTGCCGGCGACATGCGCGTCGGGAAAATACTTATCGGCTCGCAAGCGTGCGGGCGGAGCGAGTGCGCTGCGGCGAGCCGCAGCCCCTCAAATAAGCCCCTCCACGGAGCGAGGGTGTTTGACCGTTTTACGCCTTCATTTCCTCGCAGAACTCGACCTGCTCGATCTTCGCAACCTGTTCGGCCGCCTCTACATGACCCAGCTCCGGCCGCATGATCTCCAGCTCCAGAATGTATCCGTGCGTTTCCGCGCTGCGCGAGCCGATATCCTGTATGTCGTTGACTTGAATGCCCATGCTTTTGACCGCGCGCAGCAACGCGCTGAGCGGCACGCCGCTCTTGAGCTCCACATATACGTTCATCACCCGCGACGCCTTCACATGGGTCGAATCGAGCTTGTTGAGAGAAACGAGCACAACATAGATGAGCACGCACATCATCAGCGCACCCTCATAGAAGCCCGCGCCCGCGGCAAGGCCCATGCACGCCGAGGCCCACAGGCCCGCGGCGGTCGTAAGGCCGGTGACGTGGCGCTTGCCGGTGACAAGGATGCTGCCCGCGCCGAGGAAGCCGACGCCGCTCACGACCTGCGCCGGCATACGGAACGCATCGCCCGGCACACCGAGATTCTGTGCCTGATACAAGCTCGTCATCATAACGGACGCCGCGCCGATGCACACAAGAAGATGCGTGCGCAGTCCGGCGGCGTGCTGGCGCTTGCCGCGGGACATGCCGATGATGCCGCCGCCGAGAAGTGCGATCGCAAAGCGCACCAGCATGGAGACAAGATTCACTTCGTGCAGATGCTCTATAACAGCGCTGAAAGATGCCATACCTCACACCCGTTTCGGATAAAAGTAACAAAACCGGAGACAGCATACCGGGTTTTTGTCGTGATTATAGTACAACATCGTAAAAAGTGCAAGAACATTTTTTACAAGAAATTTACACGCTTTTCCCTCGTCATAATTCTTTGTAAAATTTCGGGAAAGCAGCCCGGTCGATCCCCCGCCGCGCCCCGCGTTCTCCGCTCCTTTTAAAAGAGATCGAGCATGCCGTCAAGATAGATTTCCTCGCGGACCGGGAGATGGTATTCGGGTCTTGTCAGGTAGTGCAGCAGAAACTCCAGCAGCACTGCGCTGCCGAGGGTGCGCCCCTCGATCTTGAAATGGGAAAAGCCCATGGGAAGATATATATCCCGAATGTCCGCCGCGCCGATGAAGCCGGGATTTTTCATGGCTTTGGAAAACCGGTAGCCCTGCGCGCCGTCGGGCGCGGCGCAGCGGTGCTCCGGCGCATCCTCGCCGAGGTTTTGGCGGCTGACGGCTTCGTAGCATGCCCGCCGCTCGGCGCAGCCAAAATCGCAGCACTCGTTGCAGAGGAACTCCACCTTGTCCTTTTCTGCCTGCGGAAGCGTTCTGAGCCGGTCAAACCTCCGGTTCAGGCGAAAATCCGGCACGACATACGAAAACTTCTCCCGCTCGAGTTCCTTCCGAAAGTCCCGAAAATCCGTCAGCACCTTGGTCGTGGAGGACACAAAATACAACTTGGGATACCGCCGCCGGAGATAGGCGAGCAGCAGCTCCGAATGGACGATGACGCCGTTTCGCGGCGTTTCGCTCTCATTGAAAAGCGCGCAGAGACCGCTGCACTTTTTATCCGAGAGATGCTCCTCCCGCAGGAGGGAATTGCTGAACGTGAGCCGCGCCGAAATGCCGTATTCGCGCAGCAGCGAGAGCACCTCGCGCGGATCATCGTCCCCGTACCCGGTGCGTCCGCCGTCCCAGAGGCAGTCTGCCGGCGCGCCGTAGATCGAGCCGATGTCGCACCAATCGTAAAACCATTCCCGGTGCTCATAAAACAGCGGCAGAAACACGCGGTAAAATTCGTAAAACTCAAAAAGTCCCGGCAGATGATAGTGCGCCGTACGCTTTATCCGCTCGTCCATTTTCTTCCCTTCCCTTCTTTTTCATTTTATCACAGCCGGTCAACTTTTCCCTCCGGCCATCGAGACACGGCAGAGAGAAGTTTTTATGCACGGCATAAAAAAAGTCGCCGCGGACCGGCACGGTCCGCGGCGGCGTGGCTGGGGCGGCCGGATTTGAACCGGCGACTGGCGGAGTCAAAGTCCGCTGCCTTACCGCTTGGCTACACCCCAATACAGAATTATAAAATCAAGGCCCAGATCAAAGCCCAGCAGAGCGGGTTCGATTTGGAAAGGAAGAAGGAGCCAGCGTAGTGCAGTTTTCGCCGCGAGGCGGAAACGGAACGGTGTTTGCTCTCAGGGGGAACCAAATCGAAGCCCAGCGGAGCGGGTTCGATTTGGAAAGGAAGAAGGAGTCAGCGTAGTGCAGTTTTCGCCGCGAGGCGGAAACGGAACGGTGCTGACTTCTTCTGACGTGGTGGTGATGCCTGCGGGACTTGAACCCGGCATTACAAGCTTGAGAGGCTTGCGTCCTGTCCGATTAGACGAAGGCACCATATATGGAGATCCGCGCCGGATTTGAACCGGTCATTACAGCCGTGAAAGGGCTGCGTCCTATCCTGTTAGACGAGCGGACCATAGAAGCGGGAGTATCGGCTCTCGACCGAAAATTCAGGAACGATCTGTGATGAGGATATCATCCATCCGGACGCGCAGCAGCGCTGCGAGACAGACAAGATTATCCACAGAAGGCAGCGCCGTTCCGTTTTGCCATTTATAGATCGCCTGCGGCGAGTTAAAGCCAAACGCCGCCTGTACATCGTGTACGGAAAGGCCTGCGGCCTTTCGGAGCTTTGTGATATTGTCGCCGGTCTTTACCGGATCGATCGCGGGAAAGTCCATTTTTCATCACCTCCTGACAAGTTCAGATATCTGCAGGCGCAAAAAGCCGCCTGCCTTTTTCTCCAGGCAGGCGGCTTATACGATCTCCGAAGGAAGTGTGGCCCGGCAGTCCCGTTACACCGGGTATACCGTATCGCCGATCCGAGGTTCCTTCTCTCGCTTCTCCTGCCATGGACGCGCTTCGCGGCAGCTGTTTTCCTGCTCGAAAACAGCCTGTTGTTCGCTCATGGAGAAGATGGCGGAAGAAATAGCCTTCATGATCGCATTTCCTTTCGTGAATTTCAATTTCTGTATGCACTATACCATACGTTTTTCCATTTGTCATTCAACTTGTGGTTAAAATTTTTCTGCGGCAGACGGTTTTTCCCGTCTGCTTTCCGGACGCCGCCGTATGCTTACACCAGAGACCCAAAAGGATGTCATTCCTTTTGAAAACAACAAGAAAAAATCTTGCGATCCTTTGCGCTGCGGCGGCAGAGAATCACGCCGTCGTGACGGTCGGATCGGGCTGCGTGTGGACGCTGACCGGTGACTTCACGGTCACAAGTCTTGTAAATAACGGCACCATCATCTTCAATGGCTGCACTATCACTCTTGTCGACGGCACGGTGATGCAGTAACGCGCAGAATCTATATAAGCAGAAACCGGCGGAGGTTTTTCCTCCGCCGGTTGCCCTATATCCCGTTTTCTTTTAAAAACGTCTCCGCGGCATGCGCGGCGAGCGCGAGATAGCGGATGACGTCCGCCGGATACTCGCCCGCGGCGGTCTCGCCCGTGACCATGACGGACGCCGCGCCGTCCAGCACGGCGTTAAATATGTCGCTCATCTCCGCGCGGGTCGGCACGCGCGAGTGCTCCATGGAAGCGAGCATCTGCGTTACGACCATGAACGGCGTACCGTTCTCCCGGCAGCGGGCGGCAATGCGCTTCTGCACGGCGGGAAGCTCCCAGAGCGGCACGGCGTTGCCGAGATCGCCGCGCGCAATGACGATCTCGTCCGCGTGCGGCAGCAGCTCCGCGAGCGCGTCCATGCCGCGGCGGTTTTCGATCTTGGCGAAGAGCCGGATGTCTGTGCCGCCGCACTCGTTCATAGCCGCGCGCACGGCTTTCAGATCGTCCGCACTGCGGACGAACGGCTGCATGACTGCCGTGACGCCGCACGACGGCGCAAGCGCGAGATTTTCCCGGTCCTGCGCAGTCATGGCCGGGAGCAATGTCTCCACGCCCGGCAGCGCCGCGCTTTTGCGGGAACGGAGCACGCCGCCCCGCTCGACGAGCGCGCGGTCCGCGCTCTCGGCGCGGAGCCGGAGCCTTCCGTCGTCCAGAAGGATGCTCTGCCCTTTCGTGACGGCGCGCAGCACCTCCTCCGGCAGCGGGATACCGTCCTCGCCGAGCGCGACGTGCGATCCCTCTTCGAGCGCCATCGGCTCACGGAGCCGCCCGACGCGCAGCTCCGGTCCCTGCATATCAAGCAGCAGGCCGATGCTCCGGCCGGTCTCCCGCTCGGCGGCACGCACCGCATCCAGATACGGCTTTGCCTCGCGCAGCGTTGTGTGCGACAAGTTGAGCCGGATGCCCGTCATGCCCGCGCCGATCATCCGCGCAAGCGTCGCGGCATCCGCGCACGACGGCCCAAGCGTGCCATAAATTTGAACACTCATATTCTTGATCCTCCGGATTTTTCTTTCATTTTATACCGTACCGGAGCCGCGCGCAACCGAAAAGACAGACCGCACCGCCTGTCAGCGTCTCGTGCCCTTGTCAAGCGACGAAAAAAGGGGTATAAATAGCATGTCTATCTTTCAATTGCGGAGGTTCCCATGATCGCAGGAAAAAGGGCTGCCGGCTTTGCCGCGGCGCTGTGTCTTCTGCTCGTGCTGCTCTGCGCCGTTCCCGCCCACGCGGCGGACGATGACGACCGCTTCCAAGGCAAGACATGGGACGAGGTCGTCGAGGTCTTTCTGTCCGAGCGCAGCATTGACCCGGAGAAGGTCGCTCTCGGATACAGAAATACCGTCACCGGCGAGGAGCATTTTCTAAACGGCGATAAATACCACATGGCGGCAAGCATGCAGAAGGTGCCGCTCAACATGGTCTACACCGAATGGGTACGCAGCGGGGAAATGACGCTCAACGAGAGAATTGGCGGCTACCCCTACGCCAAGGCGTTGGAGCTTACGATCGTCGATTCCGACAACGATCTCGCCTACCGGCTCTGGATGAAGCTCGGCGGCTTTCGGGAGTACCGCAGCATGATCGTCCCCTATATGACCGACGATCCGGACTCGCTCGACCCGATCTTTTTTCGGGACAACTACTTCACCGCCCGCCAGATGATCCACTGTCTGAACCTTCTCCAGACGGAGTCTGAACGCTTCCCGGGTCTGATCGACATGATGCGCCTCGCGGAGCCAAAAAACTATTTCAACTACCATGAACAAAGCTACGAGATCGCGCACAAATACGGCTATCTCAAGGTTCTGACCACACAGTATATCAACGACTGCGCCATCGTTTACACCGACGAGCCGATCGTGATCGTCATGTTCACGCTCTCGCTGCCGAAGCCGTATGACGCGCTCGCCGGTTACTGCTCGCTCATGGCCGACTACGCGCAGTATCACACGGAGCTGCGCCGCGCCGAGGAAGCGCAAGTCACGCCTTCACCTTCGCCGTCGCCGTCTCCCGTACCCACGGCTGCACCGACGCCGACCCCTGCGCCGACCCCCACCGCGTCACCGGCTCCCGTTCTTGAAAGAGACGCCGAAGCGCTCCCTGTTGTTGCCGCCGTCGCCGCTGCCGCCGCCATTCTGCTCCTTGCCTGCGCCGCCGTCTTCTTGCGCGGCAGACGGCACAGAAAATAACAGAAAACCGCAAAAGGAGAAACCGCGCGGTCCCCATTCGGGGACCGCGCGGTTTCATTATGTCTGAATATTATTCCTTATACCGCAGCGCGCGGATGGCGTTGAGGACCGCCAGGATCATGACACCGACGTCGGCGAAGATCGCCGCCCACATGTCCGCAATGCCGGCCGCGACGAGCGCCAGACAGCCGAACTTGACGATGAGCGAGAACACGATGTTCTGCTTGACGATGCCGATGCACTTGCGGGAGATGCGGATGGCCTTGACGATCTGCTTGGGATCGTCGTCCATGAGGACGACGTCCGCGGCTTCGATGGCGGCGTCGCTGCCCATGGCGCCCATGGCGATGCCGATGTCGGCACGGGTGAGCACGGGCGCGTCGTTGATGCCGTCGCCGACGAAGGCGAGCTTCTCGTGCGGCCCTTTCGCCGCGAGGAGCTTTTCGACCTCCGTGACCTTGTCGCCGGGGAGAAGCTCGCTGCGGACCTCGTCCACGCCGAGCTCGGCAGCTACCTGCTCGGCCACGCGCTTCGTGTCACCGGTGAGCATGACGGTCTTTTTCACGCCGCATTTTTTGAGCGCGGCGATTGTCTCTTTCGCGTGCGGCTTCGGCACATCGGAGATGACGATATGGCCGGCGTACTGCCCGTCGATCGCCATATGGATGATCGTACCGACGCTGTGGCATTCAACGGCTTCGATGCCGAGCTTCTTCATCAGCTTGGCGTTGCCCGCGGCGACGGTGTGGCCGTCCACTACGGCGGTGATGCCGTGGCCGCTGATCTCTTCGATATCGGAAACACGGCTGCGGTCGATCTCCTTGCCGTAGGCCTTCTGAAGGCTCTTGCTGATCGGGTGCGACGAGGCGCACTCGGCAAGCGCGGCATATTCGAGAAGCTCCGCTTCTTCAAGCGTGCTGTGGTGCACGCCGGTCACTTCAAACACGCCCTGCGTAAGCGTGCCGGTCTTATCAAACACGAGATACTTCGCGTCCGAGAGAGCTTCGAGATAGTTTGAGCCCTTGATGAGGATACCCTCGTGGCTCGCGCCGCCGATGCCCGCAAAGAAGCTCAGCGGAATGCTGATGACGAGTGCGCACGGGCAGCTCACAACGAGGAACGTGAGAGCGCGGTAGATCCAGTCCGTCCAGTTCGGGGCAGCGCCGAAGGCGAGCCGGAGGAGCGGCACCGCGATGCCGAGCACGAGCGCCGCGCCGCACACCGACGGCGTATACACCTTCGCAAAGCGGGAGATGAACGCCTCGGAACGGGACTTGCGCGAGCTGGCGTTCTCCACAAGATCGAGGATCTTGGAAACGGTGGACTCGCCGAATTCCTTCGTCGTGCGGATCTTCAGCACGCCGTTCATGTTGATGCAGCCGCTGATGATCTCGTCGCCGGTCTTTACGTCGCGCGGCAGGCTCTCGCCGGTGAGCGCGCTCGTATTGAGGCTCGCCTCGCCCTCAACGATAATGCCGTCGAGCGGCACCTTCTCGCCGGGCTGCACAACGATCACGCTGCCGACGGCGACCTCGTCGGGATCGACCTGCTCGAGCTTGCCGTCCGTTTCGATGTTCGCATAGTCCGGGCGGATATCCATGAGCGCGGAGATGTTGCGGCGGCTCTTGCCGACGGCGTAGCTCTGGAACAGCTCGCCGATCTGGTAAAACAGCATAACGGCGATGCCTTCGACGTAATCGCCGCTCTTCGTCCAGATGGCAAGGAAGAACGCGCCGAGCGTGGCAAGCGCCATAAGGAAGTTTTCATCGAACGGCTGGCCGTTCGCAATGCCTTTGCCGGCCTTGCGCAGGATGTCGTAGCCGATCACGGCGTAGGCAGCGAGGTATGCGATGAGCTGCGCTATGCCGGTGATGGGAAGAAAGTGCAGCGCAATGAGCATCACGGCGGTGATGACGATCCGCCAGAGCATCTTTTTCTGTTTTTTTGTCATGGCTTTACGCCTCCTGTTTCAAAGCTGTGCCGCCGGATGCGGCGAGGATCAAAGCTCGATCTCGCAGTCGGGCTCGACCTTCTTGCAGGCCTTCAGCACGCTCTGCATGACGGTCTTGGGATCGCTGCCCTCGGCAAACTCAACGATCATTTTCTGCGTCATGAAATTCACAACGGCGTCCGCGACGCCCTCGGTCTTCTTGGCAGCGTCCTCCATCAGATTGGCGCAGTTGGCGCAGTCAACTTCGATCTTGTAGGTCTTTTTCATGGTGGTTTTCTCCCTTTCTATCAATTTCGAGTGCGAACAATTAAATGCTTGCTTAATCGTTACAAGCGCAGTATACTGGCTTTGTTCCGAAAAAACAACCCGTTTGGACGTTCTGCTTCCAAACGGGCAAACGAAATTTCCGAAAAGGAGAACCGCCATGCCGGAGTTTTCTCTCCCCCACGACCACGGCGCGCACCAGCACGAGGAGGAGGTTCGCCGCGTCCTTGCCGACGACGCGCGCTTTTCCGCTGTGGCGGAGCTGTTCCGCTCGCTCAGCGATCCGACGCGCGTGCGCATTTTCTGGCTGCTCAGCCACCGGGAGGAGTGTGTCATCAACATTGCCGCGATGCTCGACATGTCCAGCCCCGCCGTATCGCACCATCTGCGCTCGCTCGCCGAGAATGGGCTTCTCGAGAGCCGGCGTGACGGCAAGGAGGTCTATTACCGCGCGCCCGACACCGTGCAGGGGCAGCTGCTGCATGAGATCGTAGAGCAGGTGATGGAGATCGCCTGTCCGGAAAAGAGCGTAGACCGGAGCGCGTCGCAGGAGGAGATCATCCGAAACGTCCACGACTACATGGTCGAGCATCTCTCCGAGCGTCTCACGATCGAAGCGCTGTCGCGCGAGTTTCTGATGAACACAACAACGCTCAAGGCTGTTTTCAAGAAGGTGTACGGCACGTCTCTCGCCGCGCACATGAAGGCGCACCGGATGGAGCGGGCAGCCTCGCTGCTGCTCAAAACGCAGGACGACATCGGCGCGATCGCCCGCGCCGTCGGCTACGAGAGCCAGAGCCGGTTCACCTCAGCCTTCCGCGAATGCTACGGCGTATCGCCCGGCGAATACCGCCGCGCGCACACGCCGGCTTGATTTTCCCCTCACCGAAAGCAATTGACAGGCTGCGAAAAAAGATATATCATTAAATTTATATAATCTTTACATTTACGGGTGAGAGTATGCTTTCGCAGGAGATCCTTGATCTTTATAAAAAGTCACGCCTGATGACCTATCGGGCGATGTTCGGGCGCATCCGGGAGAAGACCGGCTCGCTCTCCGCTACGGAGGCCTACGCCGTGGACGTGATCTATCTGCTCGGCAGCCCGACGATCACGCAGCTTGCCGAAACGCTCGGCATATCCCAGCCGAACGCCACCTACAAGGTCAACAACCTTGTGGCGAAAGGGTACGCCTGCAAAACGATCTCGGAGGACGATAAGCGCGAGTGCCGCGTCACGGTCGGCGAGCGGTTTTACAAGTACTATGGCAACTCCACGCGCTTTATCGACAACGCCGTGGACGCGCTCCGGGAGGATTATTCCGAAGACGAGCTGAAGACCTTTGAAAAGGTCCTGCACAGTCTGAACCGGCACATCGAAAAAAGGGAGGAAACCAAGCTATGACGACCGGAATGCATCTCTGGGACGCCGACGTATGGAGCTTTGTGCTGACGCTCTCGCTGCTGTTTGCGGCGATGATCGCGGCCAACATTCTCCGCCGGCTCTGTCCCTTTATCCGCAAGGCGCTGATCCCGAGCTCCGTGCTCGGCGGCTTTCTGCTGCTGCTTGCCAACGCCGTTGCCCGCTGGTGTTTCCACCACCCGCTCTTCTCCACCGGCACGCTGGAAATTCTCACGTATCACGGTCTCGGTCTCGGCTTTGCCGCGCTCGCGCTGCGCAATACCGAGAAGAAAACCGACGGCCGCTCCCGCACCGGTGCGTTCGACACCGGCGTCACGGTCGTGAACGGATATCTTCTGCAGGCGGTGCTCGGACTGATCGTGACGATCGGGCTCTATTACGCCATCCGCAGCTTCTATGCCTCCGGTCTGCTTCTCCCGATGGGCTACGGCCAGGGGCCGGGGCAGGCGTACAACTGGGGTCACAACTACGAAATGCAGTGGGGCTTTGAAAACGGCACGAGCTTTGGCCTTGCCGTGGCCGCGATGGGCTTTGTGTCCGCAAGCGTCGGCGGCGTCATTTATCTGAACTGGCTGCGCCGCAAGGGGATCTTCCAGGGACGGCTCGGCGAGGACGCCAGGGACAACGTCACACTCTCGACCTTCACCGGCGACAACGAGGTGCCGATCTCGGAATCAATGGACAAGTTCACGATCCAGCTTGCGCTCGTGTTTCTCGCCTACGCGCTCGCGTTCCTCTTTATGAAGGGTATAAACTCGCTGCTCGACCCCGCCGGGACGGGCGCGAAGGGGCTTGCGGGAACGGTACAGGGCATGATCTGGGGCTTCCAGTTCCTTTTCAGCAGCGTTTTCGGCATGCTCATCAAGGCGGTGATGAAGACGCTCCGCAAAAAGGGCGTCATGCACCGCGAGTATACAAACACCTTCCTGCAGAACCGCATCGCGGGCTTCATGTTCGATCTGATGGTCGTAGCGTCTATCGCGGCGATCGACCTTTCCGCCTTCCGCGACCACCGGTTCGTCCTGCCGCTGACGATCATCAGCATCGTCGGGGCGTTCGGCACATACTTCTATCTTCGCTTTGTGTGCGCGCGTGTGTTCCCGTGGTATGAGCACGAGGCGTTTCTCTCGCTTTACGGAATGCAGACCGGCACAGCCTCCACGGGCGTCATTCTCCTGCGCGAGATCGACCCGCAGTTTGAAACGCAGGCGAGCGACAACCTTGTCTACCACATGCCGTGGGCGATCCTCTTCGGCGCGCCGATGTTCCTGCTCGTCGGCGTGGCGCCGCAGAGCGTCGGGAAGTCGTGGATGGTGCTCGGCGTATGCGCGGCGCTGTTCGTGATCTTCAATGTGATCCTCTTCCGCCGGTCGATCTTCCGCCGCAAGGCCGTTACGAAATAATACTCTTTGATACATACGATAACGGGGCAGCCGTTCGGTTGAATGGCTGCCCCGATTTTTATAGCTGATACGGCCCGTGGCCCTCCTGCCAGCCGACAAAGTCGCTGACGATCTCGCGCATGGCGGTGAAGTCCGCGGCGCGCGCCGCTCTCTGCCGGAGCTTTTCGCGTTCCTGCTCGGTGAGCGCGCCGAACTTTTCCAGCGCAATGCCGTTCTCCGCGAGAGCGCGGTCAAAGTCCGTTTTTACGGATCGGTTTTCGTTCATGTGCATTCCCTCCCTGCGGAGAGTATGCCCCGGCGCAAGGCGTTTATGCGTTCTCGCCGCTCATGTAATCGTAATAATCCGATTCGCTCGCAAAGAGCATGTATTTTCCGCTCACCAGTCCGTAGTATCCGCCGTGGGTGTAATAACCGCGCATATCGTTGCCCTCCCTGTCCTGTTTACAAGACAAGGATACGGCACAGAGTGTACGATAAAACGGACTTCCGCGTTTTTTTACGATCCCTCAGTTTCGTCTGCGGCGAGCCGGCTCTCTTTGCACAAGGGAGCCTTTTTCAGAAGCGAACCTCCGCGGTCTCGTCCGCCATGCGCAGAACGCGGCGGCGCGCTTCCTCCATGGTCTCCGGTTTCGGTTCCTCCATCGCTTCGATCTCGGCTTCCTCACGTTCCCGCTCGCGCCGCTTTTCGCCGCGCACCGCGGCAGTCACCGTGCCGCCGAGAATGGCCGCGCCTCCGGCGAGCTTCACAAATGCCGCGGCGGTCGAATATCCTGCCCAGACAAGCGGCAGCACCTCATCGAGCGCTGCGAGCGCCGCGGCGCCGCCGAGAAGCCACCAGAGGTTTTTCTTTTTTACGATATCCCGCAGCTTTTTCTCCGGGAAGAACGCTTTGACAAAGGCGGCGAGACCGGCGGCAAGGGCAAGCACCGTAAGCCCCCAGCCGAGCACGGCGGCCGCCGCCGCGGGCAATGCCGCAGCGAGCAGGGCGCTTGCGCCCGATGCCGTGAGCCACGCCGCGCCGCCGATCCCGGCGGCGACGAGCACACGCGCACCGAACGGGAGACGGGCAAACCACGACGCCGCGCGCTGCGCTTTCTTCTTTTCCTCTTCGCTCCCGGCGACCGTCCCGGTCTCGGGCGCATCGCCGCCCGCGCCGCGGAGCGGCACGGTCTCGACGATGGGCGTCGGGAAATCCTCCGCGCCGTCATCGAAAACGCTGTCGTCCGGTAATATCCCGCCGACCATCACGCTCGCGCTCGCCACGGTAGCAACCGCGGCGGCGGTGGCCTGCCGCTTGAGCTTTTCTCGCTTGTTCCGATCCATTTCAGAGCATCTTTTCGGGACGGTACGCGGCGTCGAACGCCTCGGCCGTCATGTACCCGAGCCGGAGGCAACTCTCGCGCAGCGTGAGATCTTCGCGGTGGGCGAGCTTGGCGACCTCGGCGGCGCGCTCGTAGCCGATGTGCGGCGTGAGCGCCGTGACGAGCATGAGCGAGCGCTCCATATTCTCCGCCATTTTTCCCCGGTTCGCGCGGATACCGGAAACGCACCGCTCGTCAAAGGACGCGATGGACGCCGCAAGAAGGCGCGCAGACTGCAAAAAGTTATAAATGCACACCGGCAGGAACACATTCAGCTCAAAATTCCCCTGCGATGCGGCAAGGCCCACGGCGGTATCGTTGCCCAGCACCTGCACCGCCGTCATCGTGACCTGCTCGCACTGCGTGGGGTTGACCTTGCCCGGCATGATGGACGAGCCAGGCTCGTTTTCGGGGATGAAGATCTCGCCCAGCCCGCAGCGCGGCCCGGAGGCGAGCCAGCGCACGTCGTTGGCGATCTTCATCATGTCGCACGCGAGCGCCTTGAGCGCGCCGTGGGCGAACACAAGCTCGGAGCGGGACGTGAGCGCGTGGAACTTATTCTCCGCCGTCACGAATTTATGGCCGCTCAAGGCGCTGATGCGCTCGGCGGAAAGGCTGTCAAAGCCCGCCGGGGCGTTCAGCCCCGTTCCGACGGCGGTGCCGCCGAGAGCGAGAGCGCGCAGCGGCTCCACGGCGGCGCGCAGCAGCCCGATGTCCGTTTCCACGCTCGCGCGCCAGCCGGAGATCTCCTGCGAGAAGCGAAGCGGTACGGCGTCCTGCAGATGCGTCCGCCCGACCTTCAGCACGTCCTCGTTCTCCGCTTCCAGCCGCCGGAGCGTCTGCGCAAAGCTATCGCACGCCGGGAGAAGGTTTTCCTCCAGCGCGATAACGGCGGCAATGTGCATCGCCGTCGGGAACGTGTCATTTGAGGACTGCGACATGTTCACATCGTCGTTCGGGTGCAGCAGCTTTTTCCCCGTGATGGCGTTGCCGCGGTTCGCTACGACCTCGTTGACGTTCATGTTCGACTGTGTGCCGCTGCCGGTTTGGAACACAACGAGCGGGAAGTTCCCGTCGAGCTGCCCGGCGAGGATCTCGTCGCACGCGCGCGAAATGGCAGCGCACTTTTCTTCGGTCATGCGCTGCGGCATGAGCGCGCGGTTTGCCTCCGCCGCCGCCTTTTTCAATATGGCAAAGGCGCGGAGGATCTCCTCCGGCATCGTTTCATGGCCCGCTCCGGCGGGGAAGTTCCGGCGGCTGCGCTCGGTCTGCGCGCCCCAGTATTTATCCGCGGGAACGGCGATCTCGCCCATGGAATCGTGTTCGATACGCATTTTCTCTTCCGGCATAATGGCGGCTCCTTTTTCTTCGGTAATATACGGACGTGCGGCAACGGGGACGGATCTCTCTGACAGCTTTGTGTCAGCAAGAACCGTCCCCATTGACAACTTTTTTTACTTGGGCTGGCGGCCGTTGCAGAGGTAGAACACCGTCAGCAGGCCGGGGCCGCAGTGCGCGCCGATGACGACGCCGAGCGCCGTGATCGTGATCTCGCCGACCTGGGGATATGCCTTGCGTATCTCGTCGCGCACCCACTCGGCATCGGCAACGCAGTCCGCCTGCAGGATGTGGATCTCCGTGCCGGTCGGATCGCACTCGCTGAAATCGTGCAGGATGCCGTCGCGAATGGCGCGCAGCGCCGCCTTGCGGCCGCGCACCTTCTGCGCCACGTCGAGCGTACCGGCGTTCGGGACATAGAGCACGGGCTTAATGTCAAGGATCGAGCCGACGAGCGCCGCGCTGTTCGAGACGCGCCCGCCCTCTTTGAGATAATTGAGATCGTCCACGGTGAAGCGGTGGGCGATGCGGAGCTTGTTCTCCTCGCCCCAGGCGACGACCTCATCGAAGCCTGCCCCGGCTTCCTTGCGGCGGACCATGTTCATCACGAGCAGACCCAGACCGCCGGAGATGCAGAGCGTGTCCATCACATAGAGCTTCCGTTCGGGGAACTCCGCGCGCAGCTTGTCCGCGGCCTTGTTCGCGTTGACGAACGACACGGACATCTTCTGCGACATATCGAGAAAGATCACGTCCTTCCCCTCGTCGAGAAACGTCTTGAGAAAGTCGTAATACACGAACTCGTTGATCATGGACGTGTGCAGCTTATCTCCCCGGCGCATACCGGCGTAGACCGCGGCGCGTGTCTCCTCGCGGCAGTCGTCCTCGCGGGGCTCGTCGTTCACGGTATAGGAATACGCGATGAACGGGATGTTGTGCTCCTCCAGCCAGGTGCGCGGCAGGTCGGAGGTGGAGGATGTGGCAATGATGTAATCAGACATAGTATATTTCCTCTCTGTAGTATAGTCGGTGTCGGTTGCGTCGATTGACAAGGGCACACGCGGTTCTGCCGGGCGGAAATGCCCTCATACTGCGTCAAAGCCCTTGAGAATACACAAAGTATTCTCTGCGGCCTTTTCCTTGTCTGCGAGCATTTCTGCTCCGGCAGAACTGCTTCGCATCGGACAGCCTTGGATTTTCGAGGGATTTTTGTTCTTTTGGACGCAGGCGGGCTGTCGCCCGCCAAGGAGAAAAGGGCAAAAAGCACCGGAAAGACTGGCCGTCCGACGTGCGTGCCCTTGTTAATCGACGCTTTATCCGCCGAAGATCGCGGAGAGTGTCTTGGCCACGCTCCGGAAAAAGCCGCGGATGCTGTCCCAGACCGTTCCGGCGGTGGACAGGGCGCTCTCGCCGCTCTCGCGGATCTTCTCCACCGTTTCGGGCAGGTCCTGCACGCGCTCGGCAAAGTCTGTTCCGCCGATGCTCTGGATCTTGCGGAAGAGATCGGCAAGCTGCTGCGTCTGCGCGTCGTTGAGCGTCATGCCATGCTCCGCGGCGATGGAGCGGATGCGCTCGCGCAGCTCATCGTCCGAGAGCGCCGCGAGCTCGTCAAAGAAGTCGGTCATGGCGCCGAGCAGCTCCTCGAGCTTTGAGGTGTCGAGCTCGCCGGAGAGCGCATCGGCCTCGCGCAGCGCCGCGGCGGCGGTCTCCTTTGCCTCCGGGGCAAGCGGCTGGCAGGTGAGCGTTTCGTACGCTTTGAATACGGCGGGCAATATGGCGAGCGCGCCGGTCTCCTCCGGCGCAGCGGCGACGATCTCCGCGTCCGTCACCCCGGCGGCGGTGAGCGCCGCCGCAATGGCGGTCTCCGCGCCGGTGATGTTGGAAAGCGAGAGCGAAAGCCCTTCTCCGCCGGAGCGGATGCGGACGAACACGCCGACGGACGCCGCCTTCTCCGGCACATCGGAAAAATACGTTTCCGCGTCCGGCCGGGAAAGCGCCAGCTCCATCGCCGTGCCTCGCTCAACGCCGAGCGCGGTGAATATACCGTCGGTCTCGCCGAGCGTAAGCTCTTCGCCGAGCACGACGCAGCTGTCCCCCGGCACGGCAAGCGCCGCCGTGGTGAGCAGCAGCAAAGCAAGGATACAGGAAATGATCTTTTTCAAAAAACGGTTTACCTCCCGAAAATAAACAGCCCACGAGAGCGCAATGCGTCCGCGGGCTGTTTTATGCGTCTCAGCCGAATACCTTGACGCTCGTAATGACCGGCTGGTTCACTTCGGCGATGAAGCCGTCCGCGCCGGTGACCTGCACGCTCGCGGCGATCTGGTCCACAATGTCCATACCGCTCACGACGTAGCCGAACACGGCGAAATCGCCGTCGAGATACGTCGCGTCGTTCTGCAGAATAAAGAACTGGCAGGTGCCGCTGTTCTTATCCGTGCCGCGCGCCATGCCGATGGCGCCGCGCGTCATGGAGAGCGGATTGTTGAAGCCGTTGGAGGTGAACTCGCCCTCCACGGTCGTGCTCGCCTTGCCGGTGCCGTTCTTGTTCGGGCAGCCGCCGTAAATGGCGAAGCCGTCGATGACGCGGTAAATGGTCAGGTTGTTATAAAAGCCCTTTTTGGCGAGATTGAGGAACTGGGACGCCGTTTTGGGCGCGCTGTCCGCGTCCACCTCGAGCCGGATGGTACCGTAATTGTTCACGGTGATCTCCACCTCGTGTTTGCCGGTCCAGGTCTTGTTTCCGCCGCAGCCGGCGAGAATGCTCGCCGCCATGAGCAGCGCCAACAGAAATGCGATCTTTCTTTTCATGGGTCGAACCTCCGTTTCCAAAGAAATTCGGGTCTTATTTGCTGGATTTACTTTTTCTCCGCGAGGGAGCGCGCGTAGGCGGCATAGCGATCCTTTCTCGCCTTGGCCTCTTCCGCGCTGGCGCCTCTCGCCAGAACATACATTTTGATCTTCGGCTCCGTGCCGGACGGACGGACGACGAGCGCCGAGCCGTCGCTCAGCTCAAAGAACAGCACGTTGCTGCCGACGATGGGCGTCTTTTCCACAACGCCGAGACCGGGGATCACCACGTCGCCGGTCTGGTAGTCGCGCACGCGGGTGACCGGCGTGCCGCCGACCTCCGCCGGGGGCGTCTGGCGCAGCGACGCCATGAGCGCGCGCATCTCGCCGAGGCCATCCACACCGTACATGAAGAGGTTCACGGTCTCTTCGCTGTAGAAGCCGTACTTTTTATACAGCTCGTCGATCGCGTCGATGAGCGTCATGCCGCGGTCGTAGTAATACGCCGCCATCTCCGCGGCCATCATGGAAGCGGTCACGGCGTCCTTGTCGCGGACGTAATCGCCCATCATGTAGCCGTAGCTTTCCTCAAAGGCCAGGATGTACTCGTAATTGCCCTTCGCCTTATATTCGGCGAGCTTTTCCGCCATAAACTTGAAGCCGGTGAACGTCGCTTCAAAGTGGACGTCGTTCATCTCGCAGATGCGCTGCACCATCGTCGTGGAAACGATCGTGCTCAGCGCCGCGGGGTGCTCCGGCATCGTGCCGACGGCGCGGCGGGCGTTGATGATGTAATCGAGCAGCAGGCAGCCCATCTGGTTGCCGGTGATGGGGATGTACTCCCCGTTGCGCCGCGCCAGAACGCCGATGCGGTCGCTGTCCGGGTCGGTGCCGATGATGAGATCGCTGTCCACCTTCTTGGCGAGGTCGATGGCGAGATAGAACCCCTCCGGGTTTTCGGGGTTCGGGCTCTTCACGGTGGGGAAGTTGCCGTCGAGCACCATCTGCTCCTCGACGGGGTACAAATGCTTCACGCCAAGCCGGTGCAGCGCTTCCGGAACGAGCTTCCAGCCGCAGCCGTGGAACGGCGTATATACCACACGGAAATCGTCGGCGACCTTCGCGACGACATCGCGGTTGATGGCCTGCGCCTCGACATTTTTGAGGAACGCCTCGTCGGTCTCCTCGCCCATCCACTCGATGAGGCCCTTTTCGACAGCCTCGTCAAAGTCCATGCTGTGCGGAGCGCGGAAGATATCGGAGTTTTCCATGCGGCGGGCGATCTCGGCAGCGTGCTGGGGCGGGAGCTGCGCGCCGTCCGACCAGTAGACCTTATAGCCGTTGTACTCCTTGGGGTTGTGGCTGGCCGTGACGTTGATGCCGGCCTCCGCGCCGTAATGCCGGATGGCAAAGCTCAGCTCCGGCGTGGGCCGCAGAGATTCAAAAATGCGCACATGCACGCCGTTCGCGGCCATGATCGCGGCGGCTTCGCGGGCAAACGCCACGCCGTTGTTGCGGCAGTCGTGGCAGACGCACACGCCGCGCTCCATCGCTTCCGTGCCCTCGGCCGCGATCAGCTCGGCAAACGCCTGCGTCGCGTGACGGATGACGTGGATGTTCATGCGGTTCGTGCCGAGACCCATAATGCCGCGCAATCCGGCGGTGCCGAAAACGAGCGGCGCATAGAAGCGGTCCTCGATCTCCTTGGGATCGTCGCGGATGGCGTCGAGCTCTTTCCATTCCTCTTCGCTCAGCGCCGGACTGTTGAGCCATTTTTCATAAGTTTCCCGCCAGGTCATTGTTCTTCCTCCGTTTCATCGTCGCTCTCCCGGATCAGCTCGCAGGCGTCCTCCCACACCGAGGCGGGAACAAAAATATCAACGCCCGAGCCGCTGATGCCGAGGATCAGCTTGCCGAATTGTCCGTCGTTGGGGTATTGGCGCAGGCACGGGATGCCGAACGCCTCCAGACGCGTGACGAGCATCGTCTCGTCCATGTCGATGCCCTTGCAGTGGCAGAGATACACCGGCGGCTCCGGCTGGCCCGCTTCGTCCTTAGGCCAGCGCTCGTAAAGATCGCCGGGGAGCTGACGCCCCCACTCCGCCGATGCTTTTCCGGTTTCTTCCATGATGTCTCCCCGCGGGTCGCCCCGCATGTTTTTATTTATGTTTTTATTTATGATATTTCCCGCCCTCGTTGATGTTGAAGGCGCGGTAAATCTGCTCCAGAACCATGACCCGCGCCAGATGGTGCGGGAATGTCATGCGCGACATGGAAAGACGGACGTCCGCGGCGCGCTTTACCTCGTCCGACAGCCCGTCCGAGCCGCCGATGAGAAAGCACACGCGGCTTTTTCCCTGCACGGCGCACTGCGCCATGAGCGAGGCCAGCTCCTCGCTGGAACAGCTCTTTCCCTCGATGCACATGGCGACGACGAAAGCGCCGGAGCCGATGCGCGCGAGCATCGCCGCGCCGTCGCGCTTTATGTCGCCGGTCTCCGGAAGCTCGATGATCTCCGGCGCGCAGTAGCGCTGCAGGCGTTTGTTGTATTCCTCGCACGCGGCGGCATAAAAGCTCTCCTTGAGCTTGCCGGTGCAGATCAGTTGGACGCGCAGCACGGCGTTACCTCCAGCTCCAGATCGCCCTCCGCCGGGGCGACGCGCAGCGTCACCGCGGAAAAGCCCTCGCCGTCAAGCGCTTCGCGCACGGCCCGCTCCGCGAGGCCGGGGCGGTTGTTCTCCCGGCTCAGATGGCCGAGCACGAGCGAGCGCACCCCGGTCTTTGCCAGAGCGCAGGCGAGCTGCGCGCAAGCCTCGTTGGAGAGGTGGCCGCGGTCGGACAGGATGCGGCGCTTGAGATAGACGGGGTAGCGCCCGGCGCGGAGCATATTGACATCGTGGTTTGCCTCGATCACCGCCGCGTCGCACCCGGCGAGCGCGTCGAGCATCTCCGCCGTCACGCAGCCGGTGTCGGTGCAGACGCCGAAACGGGCGTCCTTCCCCGTCAGAACATATCCTACGCTCTCGGGCGTGTCGTGCATTGTCGGAAAAGCGGTGAGCGTGAAATTCTTCAGCGCGACGCTCTCCCCGACCGGGATCGGAACGATGCGCCCTTCCAGCCCCGCCGCGGCGCGCTCGAGCGCGTGGGCGACGATCTGCGGCGCATAGACCTTCACATTTTTATAATACTTCAGCAGCATCGGCAGCCCGGCGACATGGTCGGAGTGCTCGTGCGTGATGAGAACGGCCGAAAGATCGTCCGGCGTGAGCGCTCGCCGCGCAAGGCCGGTTTTGATGCGGCGCAGGGAAATGCCCGTGTCGAGAAGCACCGCCGCGCGTCCCTCGGTGAGAAGATAGCAGTTGCCGCTCGAGCCGCTGGCAAAGGAAACGAAAGTCATCCCGCGGCGGCGGTGCCCCGCTCCGTGCCATCCGGCTCATCGATGATGCGGATGTCCGCGCCGAGAAGACGCAGCTTGCCGACGAAGTTTTCGTACCCGCGCTCGATGAACTGGATATCCTCCACGAGCGTGACTCCTCTGGCGCAGAGGCCCGCGATGACCATCGCCGCGCCCGCGCGCAGGTCGCACGCGTCCACGGAGGCGCCGCGCAGCGTTTCCACGCCTTCAACGACCGCCACGCGGCCGTCCACGGTCACGGCCGCGCCCATTTTGCGCAGCTCGTTGATGTATTTATACCGGTGATCCCAAACGCCCTCGGTGATGACGCTCGTCCCCTCCGCCACCGCGAGCGCCACGCCGATCTGCGGCTGCATATCGGTCGGGAAGCCGGGGTACGGCTGGGTCTTGACGTTGGCGCGGCGGAGACGCCCCGTCGAGCGGACGAGGACGGATTCGCCGTATTCCTCCACCGTGACGCCCATTTCGCGGAGCTTCGCGGTGATGCAGTCAAGGTGCTTGGGAATGACGTTTTTGATCAAAACTTCTCCCCCGACGGCGGCGGTGGCGGCCATGTAGGTGCCGGCCTCGATCTGGTCGGGGATGATGGTGTAGGTGCCGCCGTGGAGCTGCTCCACGCCGTTGACCTTGATGGTGTCCGTACCGGCGCCGCGAACGTCCGCGCCCATGGAGTTGAGGAAGTTGGCAAGATCGACGATGTGCGGCTCGCGCGCCGCGTTTTCGATGATCGTGCGTCCCTCGGCGAGCACGGCGGCGATCATAATGTTCATCGTCGCGCCGACGGAGACCTTATCGAGATATACGCTCGCGCCGCGCAGCCGTCCGCCGGGGACGTGCGCGGTGATGAAATCGGAAATATCGACCTCCGCGCCGAGGGCGTTCATGCCCTTGACGTGCTGGTCGATCGGCCGGACGCCGAAGTTGCAGCCGCCCGGCATCGTCGTGCGGGCAATGCCGAACCGGCCGAGCATCGAGCCGACAAAATAGTACGACGCGCGGATCTTGCGCATGCGGTCATAGTCTGCGCCCATCCAGGTGGCGTTCGTCGCGTCGATCTCCACGGTGGAGCGGTCGATCTGCTCGACCTTCGCGCCGAGCGATTCGAGGATGAGCAGCAGCGCCTCGGTATCGCTGATCTGGGGCAGGTTTTCAATGCGGCATTTGCCGTTTACCATGAGCGCCGCCGGAATGATGGCTACTGCCGCATTCTTCGCGCCGCTGATCTCCACTTCGCCGTGCAGACGGTTGCCGCCTCTGATTCTATATCTTTCCAAGTGTTGACTCCTCCTGACGCGCATCCGGGGTCGGGGTCACCCTTTGCCCATAGATACATGGCCATTTTATCATAGCGCGGGGAAAAACGCAAGTCTTACTCCCCGGCGAGGATGTGCTCCGCCTGCAGCGCCGCAATGGCGGTTTTGCCGTCGGAGATCTCGCCGCGCTTTACCATGGAGAGGAGCTCCGAAAACGGGAGCTTTACGAGATCAAGGAACTCGCCCTCGTCGGGATGCGCCTCGCCGCGGGAGAGGTCGAGCGCAAGATAGATGTACAGCCGCTCGCTCGAAAAGCCGGGGGACGAATGATATGCGCCGAGCGGCACGATGCGTCCGGCGGTGAAGCCGGTCTCCTCGCCAAGCTCGCGCACCGCGCACACGAGCGGATCCTCCCCGCGCTCGAGCTTGCCGGCGGGCGCTTCGAGCAGGTGCTCGCCGATGGGATAGCGGTACTGACGCACGCAGTAGGCATTGCCCTCGCCGTCCACCGGGAGAATGCACGCCCCGCCCGGATGCTCCACGATCTCGCGGAACGCCTCCGAACCGTCCGGCAGGCTCACGCGGTCGAGACCGACATTGATGATGATCCCCTCATAGGTATTGAGACGACGCAGCTTTTTCTCCGTATAGTCCATGGATGATCTCCTTTTTTCTTTCGTATCAAGGTATTTTACCACGCCTCTCCCGGCTTTTCCAGCTTTTTTCACTGTTTATCGGCGGCGGACGGGCGTATAATGGGGAAAAACCGCGATCTGGGGAGGCTGTTATGCAGAACAAAGCAGAAAATGAACGGGCGCTCGCGCTGCGCGTGCCGGGGCACCCGGGCCTTTCGGACGCCAAAAAGCTCGTTTTCGCCGCGCTCGGCGGAAGAAACTGGGGCGTGCTGGAGATCGAGATCATCGCCGGGCGGGAGGAGAGCCTGCTGCTCGCGCGCCCGGCGAGCGGCGTTTACCTGTCGCGCGAGGTGCTCTCCCGGCTCGCTGCGCGCGGGCGCTGAAATTCTCTCTTTTTCGCTCTTGACAGGTATGGTATAATACTTTTACTGCCAAGGCGGAGGAGGTGGAAGGCCATGCCGAAAAAAGAAGGGATCAAGGAGATCGCTTCCAACCGCAAGGCGTTCCACGACTACTTTGTGCTGGAGCGCTTTGAAGCGGGCATCGAGCTGTTCGGAACGGAGGTAAAATCCATCCGTGCCGGGCAAGTGAATCTGAAGGACAGCTACTGCACGATCCGGGAAGGCGAGCTTTTCGTGCGCGGGATGCATGTGAGCCCTTACGAAAAGGGCAACATCTTCAACCGCGACCCGGTGCGCATCCGGCGGCTGCTGATGCACAAGCGGGAGATCCGTAAGCTCGGCGAGCGTGTGGCGCAGGACGGCGTGGCGCTCGTGCCGCTCTCGCTGTACTTCAAGGACAGCCGCGTCAAGGTGGAGCTCGGTCTCTGCAAGGGCAAAAAGCTGTACGACAAGCGCGATTCGGACGCCGAGCGCAACGCGAAGCGGGACATGGACCGCGCCATGAAAGAAAGGAATTTCAAAGAATGAATCCTGTTGTGACCATCGAAATGGAAAACGGCGGCGTTATCAAAGCCGAGCTTTACCCCGAGATCGCGCCGGAGAGCGTTCGCAACTTCATCTCCCTCATCAACAAGGGCTTTTACGACGGACTGATCTTCCACCGCGTCATCCCCGGATTTATGATCCAGGGCGGCGATCCGGAGGGCACCGGCATGGGCGGCCCCGGCTACCACATTTACGGCGAGTTCCGCGGCAACGGCTTCCAGAACGATCTCAAGCACAAGCGCGGCGTTTTGAGCATGGCCCGTTCCATGTACCCCAACAGCGCCGGCAGCCAGTTCTTCATCATGCATGAGGATGCCCCGCATCTCGACGGACAGTACGCTGCGTTCGGCGCCGTCACCGAGGGCATCGAGGTCGTTGACCAGATCGCCGGCACACGCACCGACCGCAACGACCGTCCCACGGAGCCGCAGGTCATGAAAAAGGTCACCGTGGAGACCTTCGGCGAGGAATACCCCGAGCCGAAGAAAAGATAAAAAGATACAGGTAAAGATTTTCTGAATCTTCCTTGTCCCAAAGAATAAGGAGCCGTTTATTCGGATTTATTCCTTATTCCAAAAAGAAGGGGTCCTCAAGGGGGAACATGGTTCCCCCTTGAAATCGCCTCGCCGAAGGCGACTCTGCCGTTTCCGCAGAAACGGCGGCAACTATGGGGGCGTACCGGTTTCGACGGGGATGCGGAGATTGGAATAGCGGGCGGATGCGCCTACCATCCTTAAAATGGGCAATTATAAATTAAAGAACAACGATAACGTTGCTCTGGCCGCGGCTTAAGCCGTGACCCGTCCCCTCCGGGAGTGCCTCGGCCCGGAAGCGGGGCGTCGATGAGAGGCGGACGTGAGCGCGCAAAGCTTTGAGCGCGCCATGCATAATGAAGCTACCCGACTTGCCGTCTTGACGTTTGGCCGGTAACGAGGGAAACAGGGATGCGGAATCCCAAAACAAGCGTCTGCGCCCGGAGAAGTTCCCTTTGAAGCGTTTTCGGACAGGAGTTCAACTCTCCTCGCCTCCACCACGTCAAAACAACACCATGAGGTCATCCGCCGCCGCAAGCGGCGTCCGATCGACCGATGGTGTTGTTTTTCCTTTCCAAATCGAACCCGCTGCGCCGGGTTTGATCTCCGGCATTTTCTTTGCATACAAATCATGAGAGCGGGCGGATCAACTATGAGAAAGATACTTTGTCTGCTGAAAAAAGAGCTTATGCTCACAATATCGGTTTTGATGGCCTGCCTATCGCTCTTTCTTTCAAAACCCGGCGTTGAAACGCTCAGGAGCATCGACTGGCACACTCTGGCGATCCTTTTCATGATGCTGACGGTGCTGGAGGGTTTCAAAAAAGAAAACATTTTTCAGCCGGTTTTGAGGTTTTCCGAAAAGATCACTTCCATGGTCGGGATCTCGTTCTTTTTAATTTTCGGTGTGTTCTTTTCCTCCATGTTCGTGACGAACGATGTATCGCTGATCGTTTTCGTGCCGCTGACGATCCTTCTCTTCCGTACGGCAAAAAAAGAACCGTACATCCTGCCGGTCATCTCAATGGAAAATATAGCGGCGATCCGCGGTTCCTTGCTGACCCCTTTTGGCAGTCCGCAGAACCTGTTTCTGTTTGAGCAATCCGGCATTTCCGCCGGAAAGTTTATGCTTCATATGCTGCCGCTGTGGCTCTCCTCCGCAATTCTTCTCGGCGGGTTCATCTTCTTTCTGTACCGAAAGGACACTCACGAAAAAATCTCTTTGCTCGGAAGCTCCGGAGAAGCATGGAAGCCGGAGCGGAAAAAGCACAGGATTATCTACGTTGGGCTGTTTGCGCTGACTGTTGCAACGGTCGTCTCCCGAACACCGTATTGGCTGGCTGCCGCCGGGATCGTTCTCGCCGTTATTCTGCTTTTTGACCGCGCCGCACTGAGGAAAACGGACTATGTTCTGCTGGTCACCTTCTTCTGTTTCTTTGTCTTTTCATCGCAGATCACTGCGAACAAGACGATCTCGCACTTTCTCACCAACGCCGTTGCCGGCCACGAGTATTTCTGGGGGATCGGTTTGAGCCAGATCATCTCCAACGTACCGGCTTCCATTGTTCTTTACCCTTTTACCGATAATCTGGCCGCTCTTCTGTACGGTGTGGATACGGCAGGTCTGTGCTCCGTCATCGGTTCCCTCGCCTCGGTCATCAATTACAGGCTTTATGTGCGCTCTTACCCGGGGCAAGGCGGGAGGTTTATGAAAGTTTTTACGCTTATCAGCTGGGCATTTTTCCTGATCGTGGTCATTCCCGGCTACTTTCTTTCAAAGTACTGGCTGATTTAGTGTACCATCTGCCCACCTTCGTGCGGTGGACTTCCCCTGTGCAGGGTCTCCGTTTTCCTGCACGGGGGTTTTTGTTTGCATGAGAGTCCGCAAGACGTTCATAAATTGTTTACGCTCCGCCGGTTGACTTTCGGGGTGCAGCAGATTATAATCGCAGATATTCTAATATTAGAGCTTCTATTCTTGGAGGTTTTTATGACAGAGCAGAATTTCACCGCTTCGCAGATGTTCCGCAACGCGAACCGGTTTATTGAAGCATACCATGCCGCATTGCAGCCGGTCTGCCGGGATACCGGCCTGCCGCCGATGGCGGTCGATATTCTGATGTTCTTCGCCAACAATCCCGAAAGCGGCACGGCGAAGGACGTCTGCCAGTGCCGCGGCTTCAAATCCGGCATTGTGTCCGTCCACGTGGACCGGCTCGTGAACGAGGGGCTTCTCTCGCGCCGGGAGGTCCCCGGCGACCGCCGGAAAACGCGGCTCGTGTGCACGGACGCGGCGGCGGAGATCGTAGAGCGCGGACGCGCGCTGCAAAAGGCCTTTGCGCAAAAACTGGTGGACGGGCTGTCGGAGGCGGATGTTGCCGTATTCCACAGCTGTCTGTCAGCAATAGGCGACAACATAGAGGACATCCGCAAAAACGGACTTTTCCCGGAGAACAGGAGATAACGATGCTGAAACTAATAAAGAATATGCGCCGGAAGGAAAAGGAGATGGCGCTGCTCTGTCTGGTGTTCGTCGTGGTGCAGATCTATTTTGATCTTCGTCTGCCGGACTATATGACGGAGCTCACGATGCTGATCAAAACGTCCGGCACAACGGCGGACATTGCCGCCGTCGGTCTCAAAATGCTCGGCTGCACGGCGGCAAGCGCGGTGCTTGCGATCGCGTGCGGCTTTCTCGCCGCAAAAACCGCGTCGGGATCCAGCTTTGCGGTGCGCGAAAAGCTCTTCCGCCATGTGATGGACATCGGCAGCGAGGAAATGCAGGACTTTTCCATTCCGAGCCTTATCACCCGCACGACGAACGACATCACCCAAATTCAGATGATCATCGCCATGGGCCTCCAGATGATGATCAAGGCCCCCATCATGGCGGTGTGGGCAATCATCAAGATCCTCGGCAAGAGCTGGGAGCTCTCCGCCGTGACCGCGGCGTTTGTCGTCGTGCTGTTCACAACGGTACTGCTCATTATGGGCTCGTGCATTCCCCGTTTCCGTCTTGTGCAGAAAATGACGGATAAGATCAACCGCGTGGCGCGCGAAAATCTGACCGGCATCAACGTGGTGCACGCCTTCAACGCGGAGGAGTTCCAGAACGAAAAGTTTGACGGTCCCAGCCGCGGCATGATGGATCTCCAGATGAAAAACCAGAAGCTCTTTGCGCTGGTGCAGCCGTCGATGTCGCTCGGAATGAACGGTCTGGCGCTTGCGATCTACTGGGTCGGCGCCGCGCTCGTGAACAGCATTGCCGTAACGGACATGGCCGCGCGCCTTACCATGTTCAGCGAAGTGCTCGTATTCAGCACGTATGCGACGTATATCGTCATGTCGTTCATGATGCTCGCCATGATCTTCATGCTGCTGCCGCAGGCGCAGGTGTCCGCGGAGCGCATCAACGAGGTGCTCGATCGCAAAGCCTCCATCCGCGAGGGCAGCGTCCAAACCGGCGCGGAGACCGGAACGGTGGAGTTCCGAAACGTTTCGTTCCGCTACCCCCACGCCTCCGGAGACGCGCTGACGAACATTGATTTCAAGGTAAACCGCGGCGAAACGCTCGCGATCATCGGCGCGACCGGCAGCGGCAAGACAACGCTCGTCCAGCTCATCCCCCGCTTTTACGACGCGACGGAGGGCGCGGTGCTCATCGACGGCGTGAACGTGAAGGACTATTCCTTCGATGCGCTCTACGATAAGCTCGGCTATGTCACGCAGAAGGCCGTTCTCTTCTCGGGAACGGTGCGCGACAACGTACTCTTCGGCGAGAGCGCCGCCGGAAGCGACAGCGAAAACCTTGAGAGCGCCATTGCGCTTTCGCAGGCAAAGGAGTTTGTGGATAAGCTGCCGGATGGCACGAACTACGAGATCGAGCAGCTCGGCCGCAACGTGTCCGGCGGGCAGAAGCAGCGCCTTTCCATCGCCCGCGCGCTGGCGCGAAAGCCGGAAATCCTGGTCTTTGACGATTCGTTCTCGGCGCTCGATTACCGGACGGACGCGAAGCTGCGCGAGGGTCTGAACCGGGAGCTGCATGATGTGACGAAGATCATCGTCGCCCAGCGCATCAGCACGATCCGCCACGCCGAAAAGATCCTCGTTCTCGACCGCGGCGAGATCGTCGGCATGGGAACGCACGACGAGCTTATGCAATTCTGCAAAGTGTACCGCGAGATCGCAACATCGCAGCTGAGCGCCGCGGAGCTCGCGTAAGGAGGGACGGAAATGAAACGAACCAATAAAGCAAACGGCATCCGCTCCGCGGTGCCGCGCCTTACGGACTATATGCGCTCGGACATGGGCGTCATCATCCTGGCGCTGATCCTCGCCGCGCTCAGCGCGGTGATGACGATCCTCGGGCCGAACCAGATCGGCCGGATCGCCACGCTGATGTCGGACGGCCTTACCGGAAACATCGATCTCGCGGCAATCGCCAAAGTCGGCATTTTCCTTGCTGTCATCTATGTACTCAGTGCAGTTTTCAGCTTTATCCAGCACTACACGATGTCTGTCGTCACGCTGAAAATGTCCTACCGCATGCGCGGCGAGCTTTCCGCCAAGATCAACCGCGTGCCGCAGAAGTATTTCGGCACGACCTCGCAGGGCGACATTCTCAGCCGCATCACAAACGACGTTTCCACCCTGCAGCAGGGACTCACGAACAGCCTGCCCACGATCATCAGCGCGGCCACGCAGTTTGTCGGCTGTCTCCTTATGATGTTCGTCACCGAGTGGCGGCTCGCGCTCGTTTCCATCGGCGTGACGATCCTCGGCATGCTGCTGACGGTGCTGATCCTGTCCAGATCGCAGCGGTATTTCGCCGCGCGGCAGAAAAGTCTCGGCGCGCTGAACGGGTATGTGGAGGAAATGTACTCCGGGCATGAAGTCGTGCGGCTCAGCCGCGCCGGGCGGAAGATCGGCGCGCAGTTCGATACGCTCAACGCCGCCGTTTACGACGCGAACTGGAAATCGCAGTTTCTCTCCGGCATGATGCAGCCGCTTATGAACATTGTCGGCAACATCGCCTATGTCGCGGTGTGCGTTCTCGGCTCGATCCTTGCGATGAACGGCACGATCGAGTTCGGCGTGATCGTCTCGTTCATTCTGTATGTCCGGCTTTTCACCTCGCCGCTGACGCAGATGGCGCAGGGCATGACGAACATGCAGACCGCCTCCGCCTCCGCGCATCGCATCTTCGATTTTCTCGAAAGCGAAGAGATGCCCGACGAGAGCGAAAAGACCGCGAAGCTCACCGATGTGCGCGGCAGGGTCTGCTTTGACCACGTCCGGTTCAGCTATCCGAGTGACCCGGACAAGATCATCATCCGGGACTTTTCCGCCGAGGTGCTCCCCGGACAGAAGGTCGCCATCGTCGGCCCGACCGGTGCGGGCAAGACCACGATGGTCAATCTTCTCATGCGGTTCTTTGAGATCAGCAGCGGCAGCATAACGATCGACGGCGTACCCATCTCCGATATGCGCCGGGAGGATGTACACGGTCTCTTCAGCATGGTTTTGCAGGACACCTGGCTCTTTGAGGGAACGGTGCGGGAGAATCTTGTGTACAACATGGAGGGCATCACCGACGAACAGCTCGAAGCGGTCTGCCGCGCGTGCGGACTCGACAAGCTCATCCATTCGCTGCCGCAGGGGTTCGATACGGTGCTCTCCGAGAGCGCCGGCATTTCCGCCGGGCAGAAGCAGCTTCTCACCATCGCCCGCGCTATGCTCCAAAATGCGCCCATGCTGATCCTCGACGAGGCGACCTCCTCCGTCGATACCCGCACGGAAGTTTTGATCCAGCGGGCCATGGACGAGCTCACGAAGGGGCGTACCAGCTTTGTGATCGCGCACCGCCTGTCCACGATCAAAAACGCGGACAAGATCCTCGTCCTGCGCGACGGCGACGTGGTCGAAAGCGGCACGCACGAAGAACTCATGCAGCGCGGCGGCTTCTACGCCGAGCTCTATAACAGCCAGTTTGACGAGGCATCCTGACTTCTTTCTCCGTTTGAAGCGGAAAGACGCAGGTTCCCGATCTGTAAACAGCACCCCATTTGTTAGACAAGTACGATAAAATACTTGTACTAAGGAATGGGGTGCTGTTCCATACGACACTTGCGGGATTTTCTCTTATTTCGCGAGAGCGGCGACCTGTTCGGCCATGGTGGGAACATCGCATTTCCCGGTGCGGATGGCCTCCAGAATGACCTCCGGCGAGGCCGGGACTTTGTTGATACGCACGCCGACAGCGCGGGAAACGGCGTTCAAAATCGCCGGGGTGATCGGCACGGTGGCGACCTCGCTCACGCCCTTCGCGCCGTAAGGCCCGATGGGTTCCGGGTCTTCGATGAGGATGAGCTTGTAGCGCGGCGTGTCCTCCGCCTTCGGAAGCCCCATCTGCCCGTAGAGCTTTTTGACCGGGTAGCCGTTTTTCGTCGGATGGCCCTCGGTGAGCGCATATCCCTGTCCCATCGATACGCTGCCCTGCATCTGGCCTTCGATAATGCGCGGGTTGATCGCGCGGCCGACGTCATGCGCGGCGATGACCTTCAGGAGCTTTACCTTGCCCGTAGCGGTATCCACCTCGACGATCGCCGCCTGCGTCGCGTAGGCGTAGGCCGGGAAGTTGCGGTACTTTACGCCCTTCTCCTCCGCGCCCTTGAAGTTTCCGATGGCGAAGCACTCCGGCGCGCGGAAGTAGTATTCCGCGTACCGGCTCTCGCCCGGCTGCGGCGGGTTCTCTTCCAGCTCCTTCTGCAGAAGGCGGCACGCTTCGTACACTGCGCGCCCGTCGCAGAGCGTCTGGCGCTCGGACACGCTCTCGCCGGTCGGGATCGTGATGTCCGTATCGCCGATGACGATGTCGATATCCTTCATATCCATGCGCAGCGTTTCCGCCGCGATCTGCACCATGGCGGTGCGGAAGCCCTGTCCCATGTCCGTGCCGGAGACGATCATATGGAGCTTGCCGTCGCCGTCGAGCGTCAGCCTGCACGCGCCGTCGTCAATGAAAATGCCCTTGCCGATACCGGAGTTTTTGAATCCGGACGCCACGCCCCAGTTGAGGACCTTCGTTCCGTTCGGGTACTGCCCCTCGTATTCCCTGAGCGCTTCCCTGACCGCCTTTTCGCACAGGTCGATCGTATCGTGCATACCCATGCTGCTCTCGAGCAGTTCTCCGCCGACGGAGCAGCTGCCCGGGTACACGGCGTTGCGCCGCCGCAGCTCGAAGGGGTCGATGCCGAGCTTTTCGGCCATTTCGTCGAGCGCTGTTTCGATGGAGATCGCGGCCTGATTGATGCCGTAGCCGCGGAACGCGCCGCCCTGCAGATTGTTATCGCGGATGCAGCGGGCATCCACGCGGACGTTCGGAATGATGTACGGCCCGCCGGACATCAGACAGCCGGTCATGAGCGTACCGTAGCTCTCGGCCTCGTAGGGGCCGCCGTCGGAGAACATGAAGCTGTCGAGATACCGGAACCTGCCGTCCTTCGAAAAGCCGATCTCATAATCCGTGTGGTACCCGTGGCGTCGGGTCGTGACGATCATGTCCTCCCGCCGTGTGAGTGTTACCTTGACAGGCTTATCGCAGCAGAGCGCCGCGACCGCCGCGGGCGCTTCGAGGAACGAGTCGCATTTCTTGCCGAAGCCGCCGCCGAGCGGCGTCGCCACGACGCGGATGTTCTCCTCGTCCATGGCGAGATTTTTGGCGAGCATCCGGCGCACCTCAAAGGGCGCCTGCGTGCAGGCGTACACCGTGACTCTGCCGTCCTTTGCATACCCGATGGCGCTCACCGGCTCCATGCATACGTGATCCTGCGGCTGGATATCCTTTGATACGCGCACCTTTACGATCTCCGCCTCGGCCTTGCATTTTTCCACATCGCCGGTCTCGCGGCCGGTACGGACGATGTAGCTGTCCGCCTTCACGCCCTCCGCCATCGTATAGATGCCGGGCAGCTCCGTATAGTCGATCTTCACGAGTTTCACCGCGGCGCGGGCATGCTCCGGCGTGTCGGCGACGACCATGGCGACAAAATCGCCGAGGAAACGCACCTCATCCGAGCAGAACACCGGCTGATCGGGCGTCCATGTGCCGATCTTGTTGAGCCCCGGCACGTCCTTATGCGTGACGATGCGCGCAACGCCGGGCGCGGACTCCGCCGCGGAATAATCCACCGCGTTGATGCGCGCGTGCGGCACGGGCGCGAAAACGAACGCGCCGTGGAGCATCGTATCTTCGCCGAATTCATCGGCCTCGTAGTCGTCGCAGTATTTGAGCGTTCCGGCGGTTTTGGCAAGGCCGTCCACATCCCAGACGCTCTGCCCGACGAAGCGCCCCTCGATCTCCGGGACGATCTGTCCCTTGCCGGTGACGATCTCGGTCGGGTCGTTCACCTGCACGGCAGTGAGCGGCACATCCTCGCCGCGCAGACGCGCCGCGGCGAGCTTCACGCCCTCGATGATCTTCACATAGCCGGTACAGCGGCAGTAGTTGTGCTTCAGGCCGTCGTATATATCTTCTTCCGTCGGGTTCACGGTTTTGCACAGCAGCGCCTTTGCTGCCATGATCATGCCCGGCGTGCAGAAGCCGCACTGCACCGCGCCCGCGTCGAGGAACGAGCGCTGGATGACCTGCAGCATCGTGTCGTTCGGAAGATTTTCGATCGTCTCCACGCTCTTTCCGGTGAGCGTTTTGAGAACCGTCACGCATGATCGGGCAAGGATACCGTCAATGAGCACACTGCACGCGCCGCAGTGACCGGTGGAGCAGCCTTCCTTGCTCCCCTTCATGCATTCCACATTGCGGAGATACTTCAAAAGCGTCATGCGCCCCTCGTATGCCGCCGTGACCTCTCTGCCGTTCAGGATAAATGTTGCGTTTTCCATGCAGCTTCCCCTTTCCCTCGCCGGTATTTGGGTTATTCTCTTTACAGAATAGTTTGTTTCCTCGGAAACAAGTTGTTGTTTGTATTATATACGGCCTCGGAGAATTGTCAAGCGCCTTTGTTGACAGGCGCGGAGATCACGGATAAAATATAGGCAGTTTAAGGGAAAGGAACTGCCGCTGATGGATCGAAGCGAAGAGCTTTTGCAGCTCGTACTGGAATACACCAACCTCTCGGACGAGACCGACAAGCTGCACAACCGTGACAGTCTCTCCGGCTATGATAACTCCGAGCTGAACTGTCTTGACGCCATCGGACGTCTGGAGCAGCCGAACGTCACGGCGCTGGCCGGGGAAATGCGCATGACGAAGGGCGCGATCAGCAAGATTCTGCGCAAGCTCTCGGACAAGGACGCGGTGGAGCCGTATCAGCTCGGCTTGAACCGGCAGAAGATCTTTTACCGGCTGACCGACGCCGGACAGGAGCTTTTCGACGCGCACCGCGAGCGCCACCGCGGCTGGGAGGAGCGCGAGCTTTTGTTCTTCCGCTCTCTGTCCGAGGCGGAACTGTCGGGGGCCATACGCTTCTTCAACGACTACAATACCGATCTCCGTGCCCGGCTGGGAAAAGAATAACGCTTTAAAGATAGCAGAAGAGAGATGGAACGATCCATCTCTCTTTCGCTTTTTTCAGAGATTGAATATGCCGTAGAGCTGCTTGTACTGCAGCACACGGTAGACGCTCTCGTTAAGGCGCGCTTCGGATATCGTGCCGTTTTCCACGGCGGCAACGACGGCGTCAAACGCCTCGGACAACACCTCCGGCATAAGGATGATATCGACGCCCGCCTCGATCGCGGCGATCGCCGCGTCGCCGGACGAATAGGCGTCGGTCACACCGTGCATCGCCATGGAGTCGGTGATCACCAGCCCCGTAAAGCCCAGCTCGCCGCGGAGGTATCCGGTGATCATCGTACCGGAAAGGCTCGCGGGCGTGAGATCGCCGGTGACGTTCGGCGCGGCGATATGCCCGACCATGACGGCGCAGCCGGTCAGGTCGTTCGCGCTGTAGGGGATCCACTCACACGCGGCAAGCTCGTCATGCGTCTTATATGTGACGGCAAGGCCGTTGTGACTGTCCTCGGCGGTGTCGCCATGGCCGGGGAAATGCTTATACACCGGCAGGACACCCTGCGAGGCGAGCCCCCGCGCGCACGCGCCCGCCATGGCCGCGGCGGTATTCGCGTCCGCAGAGAATGCGCGGCTGCCGATGACGGTATTGGCCGGATTCGTATACACGTCCGCCACAGGCGCAAAGTCCACCGTGAAGCCGTAGCCGGCGAGATAACTGCCGATCGTGCGGCCCATGTTCTCGGCATCCGTCGGATTCCCCGACGCGCCCACGGCGGCGGCGCTCTCGTATTTCGGCAGACCGAAGGCGGCGTTATTGGCAAGCCGCGCAACAAGCCCGCCCTCCTCGTCCACGCCGAGGAACAGCGGCACCGTTGTCGCGTCGCGCAGCTGTTCGGTGAACGCGAGGAGCGTTTCGGGGTCGGAGATATTTTTGCCGAAGATCGCAACGCCGCCGACCGGGTACGCCGCGAGCACCGCGCGCATATCGTCCGTGAGCGTTTTCACGCCCTCCGTTTCCGAGGAGTTGATCTGTCCCGGCGTCTGCGCCGGGTCGAGCGCGTCGGGACGGATGAAAAAGAGCTGGCCGACCTTTTCCCGCAGCGTCAAGGTCTGCATATAGCGCTCGATGGCGTCGCCCTCTGCCGGTGCTTCCGTCACTGTTGGGGTCTGTGCCGCCGGTGTTTCCGGCGTACCTTCCGGTTCGGGCGTGGCAGTAGGTTGAGGCGTCGCCGTCGGCTGCGGTGTTGCCGTAATTTGCGGCGCGGCGGTATCCTCCGCCTCCGGATTGCAGGGTACCGTGCCCGGCGCACCGCAGGCGGTCAGCAGAGTACATATTATAAGCAGCATTGCAACAGGAATACACAGCTTTTTCATCTTTACGTTCCCTTCGCCTTTTGTTATGGTATTGGACGCTTTTCTGGGCGGTTTTGTTCGGCATTTTGCAAAAATGGCGCAGCCATGAAAAGGCTACGCCGTTTTTTGCGTTTTATACGGGATTACACCAGCTCGATGACCGCCATTTCCGCGGCGTCGCCCTTGCGGGCGCCGATGCGGGTGATGCGGGTGTAGCCGCCGGTGCGCTCCTTATACTTGGGAGCGATCTCGTCGAAGGTGCGCTTGGCGATGTCCTCGCGGGTGATGAAGGAGCACGCCTGGCGGTAGTTGCTCAGACCGCCTTCCTTGCCGAGGGTGATCATCTTCTCAGCGAGAGGAGCGATCTCCTTGGCGCGGGTAACCGTGGTCTCCATACGTCCCTTGTCCAGGAAGTCCGTGACCTGCTGGCGGAGCATTGCCATGCGCTGATCGGTAGTCTTACCGAGTTTTCTGTTGGCAGGCATTGTTATTTCCTCCTATTTACTGGTTGTTGTCGTCGCTGGCCAGGGACAATCCCATCATGGCGAGCTTGTGCTCGACCTCTTCGAGAGATTTGCGGCCCAGGTTGCGGACCTTGATCATCTCGTCCTGTGTTTTCGAGATGAGGTCCTCGACGGTGTTGATGTTTGCGCGCTTGAGGCAGTTGAAGCTGCGGACCGAGAGGTCCAGCTCCTCGATCGTCATTTCCAGCACCTTGTCCTGCGGCTGCGGCTCGCGCTCCTTGACCGTGACGGTTCCGCCGGCGGCGTCCGAAAGGTCGGTGAAAAGTGTGAAGTGGTCGCAGAGGATCTTGGCGCCCAGCGAAACGGCGTCACGCGCCGTGATCGTCTTGTCCGTCCATACTTCGATGGTCAGCTTGTCGTAGTCCACCTGGTTGCCCACACGGGTGTTCTCAACGGAGTAGTTGACCTTCAGCACGGGGGAATAGATCGAGTCAACGGGGATGGTGCCGATGATGGGCTGTGCCGGCTTGTTGTGCTCAGCCGTGACGTAGCCGCGGCCATGCCCAACGGTCAGCTCCATGGAAAGCGAGCCGTCCGGGCCCAGCGTGGCGATGTGATGCTCGGGATTGAGGATCTCAACCTCCGCATCCGTCTTGATATCGCCGGCGGTGACATCGCCCTCGCCGGAGGCTTCGATATAGACGGTCTTGGGAGTATCGCAGTGAAGACGGGCGATGATGCCCTTCACGTTGAGAACGATCTCGGTCACATCCTCGGTCACGCCGGGGATGGTGGAAAACTCATGCTGGATGCCGGCGATCTTGATCTTCGTGACCGCCGTTCCGGGCAGGGAGGAGAGGAGAACACGCCGCAGGGAGTTGCCCAAGGTCGTGCCATAGCCGCGCTCCAGCGGTTCGACAATGAATTTGCCGTAGGATGCTTCCGCCGAATTTTCGATGCACTCGATACGCGGCTTTTCTATTTCGATCATGTAGTACCCTCCTTTAGATGTCGGCGCCGTGGGATCGGCGCCGCAGATGTGTCAGCTTACCAATCGGACGGGGGTATTACTTGGAGTACAGCTCGACGATGAGGTGCTCCTCGATCGGAAGGTCGATATCTTCGCGCTCGGGCACGCCGACGACCTTGGCAACCATGTTGTTGGCATCGTACTCCAGCCACTTCGGAGGCTGACGGAAGGCATTGGCTTCGACGCTGGACTTGATCTTCTCCAGGCTGCGGCTGCTGTCCTTCAGCGTGATGACCATGCCCGGCTTCACAAGGTAGCTGGGGATGTTGACCTTGCGGCCGTTCACGGTGAAGTGGCCGTGCGTCACAAGCTGACGCGCCTCGGCGCGGCTCATGGCAAAGCCCAGACGGTAGATCACGTTGTCCAGACGGCTCTCCAGGATGGCGAGCAGGTTCTGGCCGGCCTGGCCGGGACGGCGCTCCGCGAGCTCATAGTAGCTGCGGAACTGCTTCTCGAGCACGCCGTAGTATCTCTTGGCTTTCTGCTTCTCACGCAGCTGCAGGCCGTACTCGGAGTTCTTGCTGCGGCCCTGGCCGTGCTGGCCGGGGTTGCCGCTGCGGCACTCCATGGCGCACTTGCCGGTGTAGCATCTGTCGCCCTTCAGAAAGAGCTTCTGGCCCTCGCGGCGGCACTGCCGGCAGACGGCCTCAGTATATCTTGCCATTACTCTTACCTCCTTTGATCAGACGCGGCGACGCTTGGGCGGACGGCATCCGTTGTGGGGGATGGGGGTCACGTCCTTGATCATCGTCACTTCAAGACCGGCGGTCTGGAGCGCGCGGATGGCCGCTTCGCGTCCCGAACCGGGGCCCTTGACAAAAACTTCCACGGACTTCAGGCCGTGCTCCATAGCAGCGCGGGAAGCCGTTTCAGCGGCGGTCTGCGCGGCAAACGGGGTGCTCTTGCGGCTGCCCCGGAAGCCCATGCCGCCGGCGGAGGCCCAGGAAATGGCGTTGCCCTGGGTGTCGGTGATGGTCACCATGGTGTTGTTGAAGGAAGAGCTGATATGCACCTGGCCCTTCTCGATATTTTTCCGCTCTCTGCGGCGGGTACGGACTTTCTTGCCCTTCTGTGCGGTAGCCATAGTATCAGTTTCCCTCCCTTACTTCTTTTTGTTCGCGATGGTGCGCTTCGGACCCTTGCGGGTACGGGCGTTGGTTTTGCTGCGCTGGCCGCGCACGGGGAGACCCTTGCGGTGGCGCAGGCCGCGGTAAGAACCGATCTCGGTCAGGTTCTTGATGTTCAGAGCCACCTGGCGGCGAAGGTCGCCTTCCACGATGAACTCTTTGTCGATGCACTCACGGATACGCGCTTCTTCCTCGTCGGAAAGGTCGCGCACGCGGGTGTCAGGGTTGATTCCGGTCTCTTCGAGAATTCTCTTCGCGCTCGTTCTGCCGATACCGAAAACGTAGGTCAGACCGATCTCGATTCTCTTGTCTCTGGGCAGGTCAACGCCGGCAATTCGTGCCATGTTTTGCAATCATTCCTTTCAATGATTTTATGCCATGTCTGGGGGTGGCTCGGGCCTATGGCATAATGAAGGCCGACCCCAAAAGGGCAGCAAGAAATTATGCCCTTTCTTTCGGATTTTCTATCTGCGATTGATCCGCCGTAGGGCAGATCTCAGCCCTGGCGCTGCTTGTGCTTGGGGTTCTCGCAGATGCACATAACTTTACCCTTGCGCTTGATGATCTTGCACTTCTCGCACATGGGCTTCACACTGGGACGCACTTTCATGGTTTATCCTCCTTCGTGTCGCACTGGTGGAGTTCGTAATTACTTGGACCGCCAGGTGATGCGGCCGCGGGTCAGATCGTAAGGACTCATCTGTACCGTGACCTTGTCGCCGGGCAGGATGCGGATGAAATTCATGCGGAGCTTGCCGGAGATATGGGCAAGAATGGTGTGGCCGTTGCCGATGTCCACCCGGAAAGAGGTGTTCGGCAGGGATTCCACGACCGTGCCCTCCAGCTCGATAACGTCGTCTTTCGCCATATAAGTCCCTCCTTAAATGTCGTCGGCAAGAGTCAGGATTTCCGGCTCGCCGTCTGTGATGAGAATGGTGTTCTCATAATGGGCGGACAGGCTTCCGTCCACGGTGACGACCGTCCATTTGTTGGACAGTACGCGCACCGCCGGTCCGCCGGCGTTGATCATCGGCTCAACGGCCAATGTCATTCCGGGCAGGAGCCGGGGATTCGGCCTGCGCTCCCTGCGATCGGGAACGTAGTTCGGGACTTCCGGATCCTCGTGCATTTTGGTGCCGATGCCGTGGCCGACATAGTCGCGCACAACGCCGCAGCCGTGGCTTTCCGCGTACTGCTGCACCGCGGCGGAGATGTCGTTCAGCCGGTTTCCCGCACGGGCAAACTTGATCCCTTCAAAGAAGCTCTGCCGCGTGATGCGGATGAGCTCCAGCGCTTCCGGCGACGCCTCCCCGACCGGGAAAGTGCCGGCGCAGTCTCCCACATAGCCCTTATAGGTGGCTCCCACGTCGATGGAAACGATGTCTCCGTTTCGCACGATGCGCTTTCCGGGAATGCCGTGGATGACCTCGTCGTTCACGGAAATGCACGCGCTCTTCGGGAAGCCGCCGTAGCCGAGAAATGTCGGCGTGGCTCCACAGGACAGGATGAACTTATGGATCTCTTTGTTGATCTCTTCGGTGGTTACGCCGTCCCGCAGCATCTGCCGCCCGACGCTTCGGGCAGCCGCTGTGATCTTTCCGGCTTCGCGCATCCGCTCGATCTCTCGCTGTGATTTGATCGTAATCATCATTCAACGATCCCCAGAGAGCGGAAAATCTCACGGCTTACATCCTCGATGCTGCCGACGTTTTCCACACTGTGAAGCAGCCCCAGCTTTTCGTAAAAGCCCTTGAGCGGCTCGGTCTGTTCATGGTAGACATGCAGACGGTCGCGCACGGTCTCGGGCGCGTCGTCCGGGCGGACGATGAGCGCCGTGCCGCAGGCGTCACAGACGCCGTCCTGCTTCGGCGGATTCACGCGGACGTGGTAGCTCGCGCCGCAGCGGGGGCAGACGCGCCGCCCCGCCATGCGCTCTACGATGTCCTCGTCGGAAACCTCCAGGGAAAGCACGCCGTCGAGCTCAATGCCGTGAGCGATAAGCGCTTCCGCCTGGGGGATCGTCCGGGGCATGCCGTCGAGGATGAATCCGTTGGCACAGTCGGGCTTTGAGAGCCGTTCCTGCACGATGTCGATGATCACGTTGTCCGGCACGAGCTGGCCTTTGTCGATGTACGACTTGGCCGCGAGACCCACGCTCGTGCCATCGTGGATGGCAGAGCGCAGGATATTGCCGGTTGAAATGGTGGGGACACCCAATTTACGGGATAGGATGTCCGACTGGGTCCCCTTTCCAGCGCCGGGGGCGCCCAGCAAAGTCAGCTTCATGTCGGGATCTCCTTATTCAAGGAAGCCCTTGTAGTGGCGCATGAGCATCTGGCTTTCGAGAGCCTGCACCGTCTCGATGGCAACGCCGACCACAATGATGATCGAGGTGCCGCCGAGGGAGATGCCCGTATCGGCAGCGGCCTTGGAGCAGGCGCTGATGATGATGGGCACGCAGGCGATGATGCCGAGATAAACGGCGCCGAACAGGGTGACCTTGTTCAGGACCTTCTGAATGAACTCGCTGGTCGGCTTGCCGGGACGGTAGCCGGGGATGAATCCGCCGTTCTTCTTCAGGTTGTTCGCAACTTCGACGGGGTTGAACTGGATCGTCGCGTAGAAGTAAGCGAAGAAGAGGATCAGCAGGAAGTACACGATCGCGTAGGGGATCGTGTTGCTGTCAAACGTGCGCATGAACCAGCTGTCCTGGCTGCCGCCGCAGAGCAGGATGATCGTGGGAGGCAGGGACGCGATGGACTGCGCGAAGATGATGGGCAGCACGCCGGACATGTTGACCTTCATCGGCAGGTACGTGGCCTGACCGCCGTACATCTTGCGGCCGACGACGCGCTTGGCGTACTGGACCGGGATGCGGCGCTCGGCGTCGTTGACGATGACGATCATCACGATCATGGCGAGAGCACCGATCAGCATGAGGATCGTGGCGACCCAGGAGAGGTCGTGGTTGATCGCTTTGCTGACGAGGTTACCAAGGCCCTGCGGGAAGCGGCTGACGATGCTCGCGAACAGGATGATGGAGATACCGTTTCCGATGCCGAATTCGGTGATCTGCTCACCCAGCCACATGACGAGCGCGGAGCCTGCGGTAAAGGTCATCACGATGACGATGGCCGCCCAGACAGCGGGAGCCTCGGACACGATGATACCGTTGCGGCTCATAAGCAGGTAGTAGCCGTAACCCTGAAGGAGGCCGATGCCGACCGTGGAGTAACGGGTGATGGCAGCGATCTTCTTCTTGCCCTCTTCGCCGCCCTCTTTGCTCAGCCGCTCGAGCGCCGGGATAGCGATGCACAGGAGCTGGATGATGATGGAGGCGTTGATGTAGGGCTGGATGCTCAGAGCAAAGATGGTAGCCAGGGAGAACGCGCCGCCGGACATGGTGTTGTAAAGTCCGAGGACGGTGTTCTTCAGCTGGGCAAAATAGGTGGCAAGAATGTTGGTGTCCACATAAGGCACGGGCACGGCATTGCCGAGCCGGTAAAGAAGAACGATGAACAGCGTGAAGAGGATCTTCCGGCGCAGCTCAGGGATCTTCCATGCGTTACGGAAAGTCTGGACCACCTTACACCACCTCGGCCTTTCCTCCAGCGGCTTCGATCTTCTCCTTGGCGCTGGCCGAGAAGGCACTGGCCTTGACGGTGAGCTTCTTGGTGAGCTCGCCGCTGCCGAGGATCTTCACGCCGTGGACACACTTGGACAGGATGCCCTCGGCCAGAAGGACGTTCGCATCGACAATGGCGCCGTCCTCAAAGTGGTTGAGAGCAGAGACGTTGATGGACTCGAGAGGTTTGGCAAAGATGTTGTTGAAGCCGCGCTTCGGGATGCGGCGCGCCAGAGGCATCTGACCGCCTTCAAATCCGATGCGGACACCGCCGCCGGAGCGAGCTTTCTGGCCCTTGTGGCCCCGACCGCCGGTCTTGCCGTTGCCGGTGCCGATGCCTCTTCCCTTGCGCTTGGCAACGTGGGTGCTGCCGGCGGCGGGAGAAAGTTCATTCATAAACATACGTTGGGCCTCCTTATTCTTCCGTGACCTTCAGCAGATAGCCGATCTGGGCGATCTTGCCGCGGGTCTGGGGGTTGTCAGGCTGGGTCGTCTCGTTGCCGATCTTGTAAAGACCCAGGGAGTTGGCAGTGGCAATGTGCTTGTCCAGTCTGCCGTTCAGGCTCTTGACGAGCTTGATCTTCAGAGTTGCCATACCGTTATCCTCCTTACGCCTTCAGCTCGTCGGCCGACTTGCCACGGTAAACGGCGACCTGCTCGGCATTGCGCAGAGACAGAAGGCCTTCCATGGTGGCGGCGACGACGTTGTTGGGATTGTTGGAGCGCAGGCTCTTGGCACGGATGTCCTTGATGCCGGCAGCTTCCATCACGGCACGCACAGCGCCGCCGGCGATGATGCCGGTACCGGGGGCGGCGGGCTTGATCAGCACGCGGCCGGCGCCGAAAGCGCCGAGAACTTCGTGCGGGATCGTGGTGCCCGTCAGCGTGACGGTGTGCATGTTCTTCTTCGCATCTTCAATTCCCTTGCGGATCGCTTCGCTGACTTCGCCGGCCTTGCCCATGCCGAAGCCGACCTTGCCCTTGCCGTCGCCGACGACCATGAGCGCGGAGAACTTCATAATGCGGCCGCCCTTGACGGTCTTGCTGACGCGATTGAGGGAAACGAGCTTCTCGATATACTCGGAGCTTTCCTCCCGGCCGCGGCGGTTGTCGCGGCGATCGTTACCATATGCCATAATTCGTTTCCTCCTCCCGCTTAGAATTTCAGGCCGCCCTCGCGGGCAGCTTCGGCCAGAGCCTTGACGCGTCCGTGATAGATATATCCGCCGCGGTCGAAGACCACTTCTTCAATACCCTTCGCAAGAGCGCGCTCGGCGATCTTGGAGCCGATCTTCTTGGCGGCTTCCACGTTGCCGCCGTTGCCTTCAAAGTCCTTCTCGACGGAAGAGGCAGACACCAGAGTGTTGCCGTTGACGTCGTCGATGACCTGGGCATAAATGTTGCTTTCGCTCCGGAACACGCACAGGCGCGGACGCTCCGGCGTGCCGGAGATCTTACCGCGGACTCTCGCGTGGCGCTGCTTGCGCTGAGCGGCAGTATTCGGTCTGTTAACCATTCAGGCGCACCTCCCCTTATTTCGCACCGGTCTTGCCTTCTTTGATACGGACAACCTCGCCCTGATAGCGAATGCCCTTGCCCTTATAGGGCTCCGGCGGACGCTTCATGCGGGTATCCGCAGCAAACTGGCCGACCTTCTGCTTGTCCATGCCCTTGATGACGATGTGGTTGGCATCGGGAACTTCGATTTCGATCCCCTCGATCTCGGGAACGATGACCTGATGGCTGAAGCCGAGGTTCATCACGAGATTCTTGCCTTCCTTCTGCGCACGATAGCCGACGCCCTGGATCTCCAGAGTCTTGGAGAAGCCCTGGGTGACGCCGACGACCATGTCGTTGACCAGCGTACGGGTCAGACCATGGAGCGCGCAGTTCTGCTTTTCGTCGTTGGGACGCTTGACGTGGAGGACGCCGTTCTCGATCTCGATGAGCATCTGCGGGGCGACCTTGCGCTCCAGCGTGCCCTTGGGACCCTTAACGGTGATGTGGTTGCCCTCGCCCACGGTGATCTCAACACCGGCGGGGACGGTAATGGGAGCTCTACCGATTCTAGACATGTTTTCTCTCCTCCCTTACCATACGAACGCGAGGACTTCGCCGCCGACATGCTCGGCACGGGCCTGCTTGGCGGTCATGACGCCCTTGGAAGTGGAAATGATGGCGATGCCCAGTCCCTTCTGGACGCGGGGCAGCTCTTCGGCGCCGGCGTACATACGCAGGCCGGGCTTGGAGACTCTCTTAAGGCCCTGGATGGCCTTCTCCTTGCCGGGGAGATACTTCAGCGTGATGCGGATGATGCCCTGGGTTCCGTCGTCAACAAGCTGATAGGACTTGATGTAGCCCTCGTTCAGCAGGATCTCGACGATCGCCTTCTTCATCTTGGAGGCGGGGACATCGACGGTTTCATGCTTGGCGGTGCCGGCATTGCGGATACGTGTGAGCATGTCGGCAATGGGATCGGTGATCTGCATTTGGGTATATCCTCCTTATTAGAGTTACCGGTTTTACCCGGTTCAGGCAGCGAGGTTCCGCGTCAATACATGATTGACCGCGGCCTTTCGCTATCCTTTACGAAATTTGTCGGCCGTGCCAACTGATCTATTATAGCAAAGATCCGCTGACGCGGCAAGTCCGCCAAGGCCTGAAATTCAATTTTTTTATTGAATTTCAGGCGCTTGACGGAGCAATTTGCAATTACCAGCTGGCTTTCTTCACGCCCGGGATCTGACCCTTGTAGGCCAGCTCGCGGAAGCAGATACGGCAGATGCCGTAGTCGCGCAGATAGGCGTGGGGACGGCCGCAGATCTTGCAGCGGTTGTAGCGACGGGTGGAGAACTTGGCAGGAGCGGCCTGCTTGAGCTTCATGGAAAGTTTCGCCATTTTTCTTCTCCTCCTTAGTCGTTCATGAACGGAGCGCCCATGAGCTTGAGGAGCTCGCGAGCCTCTTCGTCGGTGTTGGCGGTGGTGCAGATGGCAATGTTCATGCCGCGCAGCTTCTCGATCTTGTCGTACTCGATCTCGGGGAAGATGATCTGCTCGCGGATGCCGAGGGAGTAGTTGCCGCGGCCGTCGAACGCATCGGCGGAGATGCCGCGGAAGTCACGGACACGGGGCAGAGCCACGTTGAACAGACGGTCCATGAACTCCCACATACGGTCCTGACGCAGCGTGACCTTAACGCCGACCTTCATGCCCTCGCGGAGCTTGAAGTTCGCGACGCTCTTGCGAGCGACGGTGGCGACGGCATGCTGGCCGGTGATGGCGCTGATGTCCTTGACGACGGATTCCAGCATCTTGGCGTTGTCCTTGCAGTCGCCGCAGCCGACGGACACGACGATCTTGTCGATGCGGGGGATCTGCATGACGCTCTTGTACTGGAACTTCTGCATCAGAGCGGGAGCGACTTCCTCATTATACTTTTTCTTCAGTCTTGCAACGTAAGCCATAATATTCTGTCACTCTCCTCTCTCAGATAGCGGCGCCGCACTTCTTGCAGGCGCGCACCTTTTCGCCGTCGATAACGGTGTGACCCACGCGGGTGGGCTTGCCGCACTTCGGGCAGACCAGCATGACCTTGCTGGCGTAAATGGGGGTCTCGCGCTGGATGATGCCGCCCTCTTCGCCCTGCTTGCGGGGCTTCTGATGACGGGAGGCGACGAGCACGCCCTCAACAATGACCTTGCCGTTCTTCGGGTCAGCGGAGAGGACTTTGCCTTCCTTGCCCTTGTCGCGGCCGGACAGAACGACGACTTTATCGTCTTTACGAATCTTCATTCCCATGCCCTCCTCAAATGACTTCGGGAGCCAGCGACAGGATCTTCATGTACTCTCTGTCGCGGAGCTCGCGGGCCACGGGCCCAAAGATACGGGTACCCTTCGGGTTGTGGTCATCTGCGCCGTTGATGAGAACAGCGGCGTTCTCGTCGAAACGGACGTAGGTGCCGTCCGCGCGGCGGACGCCCTTGGTGGTGCGGACGATAACGGCCTTGACCACATCGCCCTTCTTGACGCTGCCACCCGGGGTGGCCTTGCGGACGCTGGCGACGACGACGTCGCCCACGTTGCCGTACTTGCGCTTGGAGCCGCCAAGAACACGGATAGTCTTGAGCTCCTTGGCGCCGGTGTTGTCGGCAACCTTCAGATAAGATTCAGCCTGGATCATTTCTTCGGCGCCTCCTTACTTCGCTTTTTCGATGATCTCGACCACGCGCCAACGCTTGTCCTTGCTGAGGGGGCGGGTCTCCATCACACGGACTCTGTCGCCGATGCCGCACTCGTTGTTCTCGTCGTGCGCCTTCAGACGGTACGTCCGGCCGATGATCTTCTTGTACGTGGGGTGAGCCACGCGGTCTTCCACGGTGACAACGACGGTCTTATCCATCTTGTCGGAGACGACCTTGCCGACGCGCATCTTGCGGGAAGAAGTTCTAATTTCACTCATTTTCGGTTACCTCCTTCACTGCTCGAGCTGCTTCTGACGAAGCACGGTTTTAACTCTCGCGATATCGCGGCGGACGTTGGAAATCTTGATGGGGTTGTCGAGATGGTTGGTGGCATGCTGCATGCGGAGCATGAACAGGTCCTTCTTCAGGTCGGCGAGCTTCTTGTCGAGCTCTTCGACGGACAGGTTACGAATCTCATTAGCCTTCATCAGTTTTCACCACCATTCTCGGTCTCGGCGGCCTCACGCGCGACAATCTTCGTCTTGCAGGGCAGCTTATGGCTGGCCAGGCGCATGGCCTCGCGGGCGGCATCCTCGGGAACGCCGGCGATCTCAAAGAGAACGCGGCCCGGCTTCACGACGGCAACCCAATATTCGGGAGAGCCTTTACCGGAACCCATACGGGTCTCGGCGGGCTTCTGGGTCACGGGCTTATCGGGGAAGATCTTGATCCAAACCTGGCCGCCGCGCTTGGTGTAGCGGGTCATGGCGACACGGGCGGCCTCGATCTGGTTGGCCGTGATCCAGCAGGGCTCGGTAGCCATCAGGCCCCATTCGCCGTAGTTGACGACGTTGCCGCGGGTGGCTTTGCCCTTCATACGGCCGCGCTGCTGGCGGCGGTATTTGACTCTCTTAGGCATTAACATCAGGAATTACCTCCTTCTTTGGGAGCAGCGGGACGGCTGTAGCCCTGGCCCGCCGGACGCTGGCCGTTGTTGGGGCGGTTGTAGCCCTGGCCCGCGGGACGCTGGCCGTAGCCCTGGCCGGGCGCGCGGTTGTCGCGGTTGAAGCCCTGACCCTGGCCGCGGTTGTCGCGGTTGTAGCCACCGCGGCGATCGTCACGGCGGCCGCCGCGGCGGTCGTCACGGCGACGCTCGTTGAGCGGCTTGCTGGTGTCCATCACGCGCGGCGTGGTGCGCAGCGTGGTGGTGAGGATCTCACCCTTGTAGATCCAGACCTTCACACCGATGCGGCCGTAGGTGGTCGCAGCCTCGGCAAAGCCGTAGTCGATGTCGGCGCGGAGAGTCTGCAGGGGGATGGTGCCCTCGTGGTAGGTTTCGCTGCGGGCGATCTCAGCGCCGCCGAGACGGCCGGCGCAGCAGACCTTGATGCCCTTGGCGCCCATACGCATCGCGCGGCCGATCGAGTTCTTCATCGCACGGCGGAAGCCGATGCGCTTCTCGAGCTGCTGGGCAATGTTCTCGGCGACGAGCTGGGCGTTCGTATCGGGGGTGCGCACCTCAACGATGGAGATGGCGACCTTCTTGCCGATGAGCTTCTCAACATCCTGGCGGAGCTTTTCGATCTCCGTGCCGCCCTTGCCGATGATCACACCGGGACGGGAGCAGTGGATGAAGATGCGGACCTGGGCGCTGTCGCGCTCGATCTCGATGGTGGGCACGCCGGCGGCGTACAGTCTCTTCTTGAGGTACTTGCGGATCTTGTCGTCCTCAACGATCAGATCGCCGACCTTGTCGGGACGGGCGTACCAACGGGAATCCCAGTCCTTGATGACGCCGACGCGGAGGCCGTGCGGATTAACTTTCTGTCCCATAAATCAAGCCTCCTTTTCCGCCACAACAACGGTGATGTGGCTGGTTCTCTTCAGGATACGCGCGTAGCGGCCACGGGCGCTGGCGCGGCCGCGCTTCATGGTCGGGCCGCCGGTGACCATAACCTTGGACACATACAGCTTGGAGGGATCCATCTCGTGGTTGTTCTCGGCGTTCGCGCAGGCGCTGCACAGGACCTTGTACAGCAGGGCGGCGCCGGAGTTCGGGGTGTTCTGCAGGATGCCCTTGGCAAGCTCGACGTCCTTGTCGCGGATCAGATCGCAGACGATCTTGACCTTGCGGGGAGAAATACGCGCGAATTTGTGTTCAGCTCTTGCTTCCATCAGTATCTCTCCTCCTTACTTTCCGGCAGTCTTGCTGCCGGCGTGGCCGCGGAACGTGCGGGTAGGCACGAACTCGCCCAGCTTGTGACCGACCATGTCCTCGGTGACGTACACGCTGACGTGACGGCGGCCGTCATGCACAGCGAAGGTGTGACCGATGAAGGACGGGAAGATCGTAGAGCTGCGGGACCAGGTCTTGAGGACCTTTTTCTCGCCGGCTTTGTTCAGTTCATCGACTCTCTTGAGCAGCTCAGGAGCTGCGAAGGGGCCTTTCTTAATGCTTCTGCTCATATTTCCTTCTTCCCTCCTTACTTAGCGTTGCGGCGCTTGACAATCATCTTGTCGGTCGGGTTCTTCTTCTTGCGGGTCTTGTAACCCAGAGTCGGCTTGCCCCACGGGGTGACAGGGCCGGGACGGCCGACCGGGGACTTGCCTTCGCCGCCGCCGTGCGGGTGGTCGCATGGGTTCATGACCGAGCCGCGGACTTTCGGACGCCAGCCCATGTGACGGACACGGCCGGCTTTGCCGAGAGAGACGTTGGCGTGGTCGATGTTGCCGACCTGGCCGATGGTGGCGTAGCAGTTCATGCGGATCTTGCGCATTTCGCCGGACGGCATACGGACGGTCGCGAGAGCGCCTTCCTTCGCCATGAGCTGCGCGGCGTTGCCCGCGGAGCGGACGAGCTGCGCACCCTTGCCCGGGTACATTTCGATGTTGTGGATAACGGTACCCACGGGGATGTTCGCCAGAGGCAGAGCGTTGCCCGGCTTGATGTCGGCGCCCTCGCCGGCAACGATCACATCACCGGCGGCAAGACCGACCGGAGCGAGGATGTAGCGGCGCTCGCTGTCGGGATACTCGACCAGCGCGATGTAGGCGCTGCGGTTGGGGTCGTACTCCAGGCGGAGGACCTGCGCCTCGACGTTGCGCTTGTCGCGCTTGAAGTCGATGATGCGGTACTTCTGCCGGTTGCCGCCGCCGTGATGACGAACGGTGATGCGGCCGTAGTTGTTGCGGCCGGCGTTCTTCTTCTTGACCTCGACCAGGGACTTCTCCGGGGCGGCATGCTTGTCGACCCCATCAAAGCCGGAAACGGTCATGTGCCGGCGGGCGGGGGTGATAGGACGATAGGTTTTAATAGACATTCTCTTTCCCTCCCTTAGGCCATGCCTTCGAAGATCTCAATGTTCTTGGAATCTTCGCTCAGCTTGACAACGGCTTTCTTCCAGGTCTTCGCAAAGCCGGCGGGGTAACGGCCGGTGCGCTTCTGCTTGCCGTGGACGGTCGTGGTGGTCACCTTGACGACGGTGACGCCGAAGATCTCTTCCACAGCCTTCTTCACTTCGATCTTGGTGGCGTCCTTCGCCACTTCAAAAGCGAACTTCTTGATGTCCAGGTCTTCCATGGACTGCTCGGTGATGACCGGGCGGATGATCACATCATAAACGCTCTTCATCAGCAGTACACCTCCTCGATCTTGGCAAGGGCAGCCTTGTCGACAACGAGAGAGCGGGCCTTCATAATGTCGTAGGTGGAGAGAACGGTGGCGATCGTCGTCTCAACGCCGGGGATGTTGCGGGCGGACTTGATGACGTTCTCGTTCACGGTCTCGGTGACGATCATGGCGTTCTCGGCGCCGAGCTTCTCGAGCAGAGAAACGCAGGCCTTCGTCTTGATCTCGTCGAAGCTGAGACCGTCCACCACGAAGATCTTGCTCTCGGCCGCCTTGACGGACAGAGCGCTCTTCAGGGCGATACGCTTTTCCTTGCGGTTCATGGTGTAGCGGTAGCTACGCGGCTTCGGGGCAAAGGCGACGCCGCCGTGCGTCCACACGGGGCTGCCCTTGTAACCGGCGCGGGCGCGGCCGGTGCCCTTCTGGCGCCAGGGCTTGGCGGTGGTGTAGGACACCTCACCCTTGGTCAGAGCGCTCTGCGTGCCCTGACGGCAGTTGGCCAGGTGGTTCTTGATCGCCGCATGAAGGACGATCTCGTTGGGCTCGATGCCGAAAACGGCTTCGGAGAGCTCAACCTCGCCGACCTGCTCGCCGGCCATGTTGTAAAGATTCGCTTTAGGCATAAATCAGACTCTCCTCTCTTTAGCGGTTGCGGGCGGAAGCCTTCTGCGGGTTGGTACGCGCGGAAGCCTTCTGCGGGTTGACACTCGTGCTGACGCTGGCCTGCTTGACGATGAGCGTCTTGGCGGTGTTCTTGATGAACACGATGCCGCCCTTCGGGCCGGGGATGGCGCCGCGGATGACGATCATGTTCAGTTCGGGATCGACCTTGACGACGTCAAGGTTCTGCACCGTGACCTGCTCGGCGCCCATGTGACCGGCGCCGATCTTGCCGGGAAGGATGCGGCTGGGATCCGTGGAGGAGCCCATGGAGCCGGCATGACGGTGGACCGGGCCGCCGCCGTGGGTCATCGGGGTGCGCTGGGCGCCCCAGCGCTTGATGACGCCGGCGTAGCCCTTGCCCTTGCTGATGCCGGTGACGTCGACCTTGTCGCCCTCTTTGAAGGCGTCAGCCTTGACAACGTCGCCGACGTTCATCTCGTTGGCATTCTCGAGGCGGAACTCATGCAGCACGCGCAGCGCGCCGACGCCGGCCTTGTCGAGATGACCCTTTTCGGGTTTGTTGAGCTTGCGCTCGGGGATTTCCTCGAAGCCGAGCTGGACGGAAGCATAGCCTTCCTTTTCCGCGGACTTCTTCTGGACCACTTTGCACGGGCCGGCTTCGATAACGGTCACGGGGACGACCTTGCCGGTCTCGTCGAAGATCTGCGTCATGCCGACCTTCTTGCCGATGATGGCCTTTTTCATTGGATTGCTCCTTTCAGGTTATTGGTCAGGTCGCATGGATCATATCGTCCGGAGGCTCCTGACTTGACCCTGCCTTCGTAAGGCGCGGGGTTCAATACAGATTTTGAACGCGGGGGTAATGCCGGGGAATAAATATAAGGTGTATCTCAGAGCTTGATCTCGATCTCGACACCGGCGGGAAGCTCCAGGGACATGAGCGCTTCCACCGTCTTCTGGGTGGGGGCGATGATGTCGATCAGGCGCTTGTGGGTGCGGCGCTCGAACTGCTCACGGCTGTCCTTATACTTGTGAACGGCGCGAAGGATCGTGATGACCTCTTTCTGCGTCGGCAGGGGGATGGGGCCGGAAACCTTCGCGTCGGTACGCTTGGCGGTCTCGACGATGGTCTCGGCGGCCTTGTCGATCAGCTGATGATCGTAGGCCTTGAGGCGGATGCGGATCATTTTCTTTGCTGCCATGTTTGTTCCTCCAAAACTTTCGTACTTAGGTGGTGGCTGCCACCCAGTGGTACGGTGAGAAGTTTTCATCCACCGCGCCGTGCGTATCAGACCCGAACCGAAAATAGAACCGGCTTTCTGATGGCCGGTTTTTCTTCCCGTTCCGGCGATATACGCCTCTTGCTGGCCGGGGAAACGATAAACTCTCAGCCGCCCGATTTACGGACATACTCCACGGAAGTTACCACCGTCAAACGATGCAATCTCCCGTTTCACCGCATAATACGCCCTGCTTCTTCGCACAGGCGCTCTGATAGAATAACAAAATCCCCTCTTAATGTCAAGAGGGGATAGAGAAAAATTCAAAGTTTTTTTGGGGATTTCTCCGAATTTTCCGAATACGGAGAATTTAGCTCAGCCGCCGTCGGTGCGGACGCTGAAATGCATGAAATCGCGGCTCGACTGCCACGTTCCGCCCCAGCCCCAGCCGTAGGCGGCGAAGGCCCTCACAACGCTCCCGCCCGCGGCGATCGAGTACGGGCTCGGCTCGGCAAGCGTACCGGCCCACTCGCTCTTTTCGGTGCCGAGCGGCCACCAGCCCTGCCCTACCGTGATCTTCACCGCGCCGTCCACGCGGTCCGCCGCGCAGTTCGCGTCGGGATTGATATCGACCGCCGCGCCCCAGGCGTGGCGCATGGTATCCGTGCAGCGCAGTCCGCCGACGGAGGCGATGGGGAATTTCTCCTCGTCCTCAAAGATGCGCTGGAAAATTTCGTACACGTCCGCGGCGAGGTATTTATGTACCGTGAGCTTGAGCGCAGCCTGCGTTTTCGTCCCGTCCGGCTGGAGCTGCCATACGTTCACGGTGACATCGCGCATATACGGCGCGGCTTCCTCGGCGCTTGCAAAGTACGTTTTGTTCTCGTCGCCGAAGAAGAGCTTGTTAAAAGCGCCGCGCGGCTCGTTGTTGTTGAGCATATAACCGTTCTCGCGCGCCCAGATCATAAACGGCTGCAGGCCGTTCGGCGCGTCGGCAAGACGGTAGGGGTTGTTGTCGGATAGATCGACCGGGGCGCGGCGGGCCGGATCGAGCAGGCGCACCATGACGGCGCTCGCCTGCGCGCGGGTGAGCTTCCGCTCGCCGCAGAAGGAGCCGTCCTCCGCTCCGGCGGTGTTTTTCATGCCGTTGATGATGCCCTTGGCGTACACCTGCGCCACCGCGCCGCGGTACGCCTCCGGAATATACGCCCAGTCCGGGATCCTGCGCGCCGCGCCGTTCGTCACGGCCTCGGTTTCCCCGCGCACCTTGGCGAGGAAGTTTCGGATCATCACGGCCATTTCGTAGCGCGTGGTCTTTGCCTGCAGAGCGTCGAACGTGCAGGGGATGTCCAGCCCCTCGAGCACGCCGTTTTCGGAAAGCATCGCCCAGTACTCCTCCGCCCAGTGCTTGCCGGGCAGCTCGCTTTTGTACGAGAGCGTCGCGCTCGTGGCGAGCATTTTGATGAACTCGCTCCGGCGCAGATAGCCCGTCGGGCGGAACGTGCCGTCCTCAAAGCCGTTGACGATGCCCTTTTCGGCGCAGAAATCGACGTACTCCGTGTACCATTCATCCGCCGGAACGTCCGGGAACGCGGCAAACGCCGGAGCGGTGAGCGCCGGCACGAGCAGGCACGCGCACAGAAGCGCCGCAAGAATTCTCTTTCTCATATCTGGTCCTCCGCGGTGTTCTTTTTCGATGCGATCAGAAGTCGAAGAAAAACGGCATCATCTCCGAGAGCTTGTGGCTCACAAAGCTCCCGTCGCCCTTGGCGCAGAGCACGGTCATATGCTTGGAAAACTCCTGCAGAAACTGGCGGCACGAGCCGCAGGGATAACAATATTCTTTGCTGTTGCCCCAGATGGCGATGCGGACAAAGTCGCGGTGGCCGCTGCTCACGGCTTTCACCGCCGCGGTGCGCTCGGCGCAGATCGTGTCGCCGTAGGCGGCGTTCTCCACGTTGCAGCCGGTGAAGATCGTGCCGTCGCTGCACTCGAGCGCCGCGCCCACGGGGAATTTCGAGTACGGCACATACGCATATTCGGCGGCCTTCTTCGCCATGTCCATCAGTTCCTGATCGGTCATATCCGTTTGCTCCTTTTTCCGCCGGCGGTCAGCCGATATTGACTGTCCAGGCGGTAATATTATTGAATACGTCGTACTGGTTGGGCGACATGCCGGAGATCACGCCGAGATGGGAGATAACCTCGCGCGTCTCAAAGCACACCGGCAGGATCACCGTGGTCGTCGTGAGGAGCTGCAGCCAGTCGTTTACGGCCTGCGCGCGGTCGTCGTCCTTTGCGCCGAGATAGGCCTCGGTGAGCTCCTCCAGCTCGCTGTTGTCCCAGCCGCCGTAGTTGAGGGTGTTGTCATCCTCCCAGTCGCCGGAGATCAGCGTGAGAATGTTCCAGTCGCCGGTCAGCGCGACCTCGGCGAGATACATATCCATAACGATCTCGGGCTCCTCCTGATCGAAGTCGATGTATCCGGAGCGAAGCGCGGCGAGATAGTCCTTCCATGTAAGCTCGCGCAGGTTGACGCCGATGCCGATGGCTTCCAGATCCTCGGCGATCCGGCGCGCCTCCTGCACCTTGGCGGCGTTGTCGGCGCAGACGGCGAAGTTGAGCTCAATGTCCACCTTCATGCCGGAGAGCGCAAATTCAAGCATGCCGTCCGCGTCCAGATCGCGGCAGCCGCCGCGCTCGAGCTCGGTGAGGCAGCGCGAGGGATCGTAGGAAAACTGCGAGGCGATCGAGGTATCGTACAGCGCGCTGTTCGGGTGGACGGGGAGCACCGTCGCCACGGCGTTGCCGTCGAGCGTGTCCGATACGATCTTGTCGCGGTTCACGATCCAGTTCATCGCGTAGCGGTAGGCGTCATACTGGAAGAAGCGGCTCTGGCTGTTGAAGCCGATGAAGTGGAGATTCGTGGTGGTGATGGTGCGCTTTTCGTTTTTGCCGCCGTAGCCCATGTTGTAAATGCCGGTCGGGTCGTTCACGACGAGATCGACGAGACCGCTTTCAAACTCGGTGATGAGCTCCTCCATGCCGCGGTAGGCGCGCAGCTGCACCTCGTCGAGCGGGAGACTCTCGCTGTTTTCATACCCGTCAAACTTCACGAGCGCCGTGCGGTCTTCATTATACATATACGGGCCCGATCCGACGGGGATCTCGTCGCCGACGGAGCCGGACTTGATGACCGGGATGCTCATGCGCTGCGGGAGCTGCGCGTTGTCCGCGCCTTCCACGGCGAGATACACCTCGCCGTTGTACGCGCTCGAATAGACGCGCCCGACCTGCTGCTGCAGATGCTTGTGTCTCTCGCTCGTGAAGATGCAGGACACGGAATACGCCACGTCCTGCGCGGTGAGCGTGGAGCCGTCGTGCATCTGGATGCCCTCCCTCACCTTGAGCACCCACACGCCCGCACTGTCTTCGTTCTTGGAGTAATACCAGTCCGAAAGAATGCGCGACGTCACGTTGAAGTTCTCATCGACCTCGAAAAGCCGGTCGTACACGAGGCAGTCCACGAGCTGATTGAGCGTGCTCTGCGTCTTGACGGGGTTGAGGCTCTCCTCGTAGTCGAGCGAGAGCGAGAACACGTCGTCCGCGGCGCCGGCGAAGGTGAGCGTCTGGCCGGAGACGGTCGCGGCGTTCTCGTCCAGTGCGGGATCGGGCGTTGCCTCCGGCCCGGCGGCGGTCTCGCCGCACGCGGCAAGCGAGAAGAGCGTCGCCGCGGCGAGCAGCAGAGCAAAGATCTTTCTGTATTTCATAATGCGATACCTCAAAGCATGATAACCGACGCCATCGTGCCGCGGCGGCCCTTCGTGGCGCGGTGCGACCAGTACACGTCCTGCATGCACATCGTGCAGTCCGGCGACACATCGATGTGCTCCGGCGCAAGGCCGAGCTGCAGAAGTCTCCGGCGGTTCGTTTCCTTGAGATCGACGAGGAATTTTCCCTCGACGCCCTCTTCCGGCGGGCAGAGCCCCTCGGCATCGCTCCCGAGCAGAGCGCGCACCGCCTCCGGCACTTCCGGGCCGGTCTCAAAGCAGCAGCGCGATATGGCCGGGCCGATCGCGGCGCGGATGTTCTCCGCTCCCGCGCCCATGTCCTCCATGCGGCGGACAACCGAGCCCATCATATCGGCGACCGTCCCCTTCCAGCCGCTGTGCGCGGCGGCAACGATGCCCGCCTTCGGGTCGCGGAACAGCACCGGCACGCAGTCCGCGGTCCACACGCAGAGCGGCACGTCCTTCCGGTCGGTGATGAGCCCGTCGCAGTCCTCGGGCGGGTGCGGCAGCGGCGGCATGGCGCGCTCGGCTTCCGTCACATAGCGCAGCACGGTGCCGTGCACCTGCCGCGTGAAGCAAAAGCCCTCGGCGGGAAACTCCGCCGCCGTCCGGAAGCGCTGCCAGAGCGCGCGCACGCGCTCCTGCCGGCTCTCGCTCTCCCACTCGGGATCGGGCTTTGAGCTGAACGGGAAATCCCCGACATCTCCGAGCCGCCGTGAGAAGAGGTGCTTCGTGCCGAGCACGTCCGACGTGACCCACTGGATATTGTCTTTTTCGCAGAGTGAAAATGCCATAGCTGATTCCTTTACGGGGGGTGCTGAGCAGCTTGCCCCACCCCCATATTTTTAAATAGTATCCTTACTGATTCTTGCCGCAGCAGTCCTTGTACTTCATCGGCAGACCGTTCGGACGGAGCTTGCCGCACGGGCAGGGGTCGTTCCGGCCGGGCTTTTTGACCTTTTTGACCGGCTGCTTGCGCACGGAGGCGTCGCCCCCGGCGTTCGCCACGGCGTTTTTCGTCACGCTCTTGCGCTCAACGCGCTCTTCCTTGCGGACGCGGACGGTATAGATACGGCGCACGACCTCGGAGCGGATGCCGGAGATCATCGCCTCGAACATATCGAAGCCTTCCTTTTTATAAGCATCGATGGGCTTGATGTTGCCGTAACCGCGCAGACCGATGCCGCGGCGGAGGTTGTCCATCGCGTCGATATGATCCATCCAGTACTCGTCTACGACGCGCAGCATGACGACGCGCTCCAGCTCGCGCATGAGCGGCGTGCCGTCCGGCATGGGGCCGAAGGCCTCCTCGCGCCTGGCGTATACGTCCGCGGCGATGGCCGCGAGCGTTTCGTTGAGCTCTTCCACCGTCATGCCGTCGTGGTAAACGATCTCGCCCGGCCGTACAAACAGACGGGTGAGCGGCGCGACGCGTTCGGCCAGATCGTCCGCATTCTCCGGCGGGATGTTGCCGACCGTCTCGGCGATCGTGTCGCGCACCATGCCCTGGATATTCTCTCGGATATCCTCGCCGTCGAGCACCTTGCGGCGCTGCTCATAAATAAGGTTGCGCTGCACGTTCATCACGTCGTCAAACTCGAGCGTGCTCTTTCGCGCCTGGAAGTTGCGGCTCTCGACGGTCTTCTGCGCCTGCTCGAGCGCGCCGGTGAGCATTTTGTGCTCGATGGGCGTGTCCTCATCGACGCCGAGGCTCTCAAACACGCTGATGAGCCGCTCGGAGCCGTAAAGACGCATGACGTCGTCCGTCAGCGCCAGGAAAAACCGGCTCTCGCCGGGGTCGCCCTGACGGCCGCTTCGGCCGCGCAGCTGGTTATCGATACGGCGCGACTCGTGCCGCTCGGTGCCGAGGATGTACAGTCCGCCCGCGGCGCGCACCTTTTCGGCCTCCGCGCCCGTCACGGCCTTGTGCTCGGCCATCTTTTCGCGGAAGAGAGAGCGCGCTTCGAGGATCGTTTCGTCTTCGGTCTCGGCGTAGCCGGTCGCCTCGCTGATCGTGTCCTCGTCGTATCCGGCGCGGCGGAGATCGGACTTGGCCAGATACTCCGGGTTGCCGCCGAGCATGATGTCCGTGCCGCGGCCGGCCATGTTCGTGGCGATCGTCACGGCGCCGAGCTTGCCCGCCTGCGCGACGATCTCCGCTTCCTTCTCGTGGTGCTTGGCGTTGAGCACGCTGTGCGGCACGCCCTGTTTGCGGAGCAGGGACGAGATGTATTCGCTCTTCTCGATGGAGATCGTGCCGACGAGCACGGGCTGGCCCTTGGCATAGCACGCCTTGATCTGCTCGATGATGGCGCGGTCCTTGCCTGCCTGATTCTTGTATACAACGTCGTTCCGGTCGATGCGGATAACGGGCTTGTTCGTCGGGATCTCGACGATGTCGAGCGCGTAGATCGACTGGAACTCCTCCTGCTCGGTGAGCGCGGTGCCGGTCATGCCGGAGAGCTTTCCGTACAGACGGAAATAGTTCTGGAACGTGATCGTGGCAAGGGTCTTGTTCTCCTTCTGCACGTCCACGTGCTCCTTGGCCTCGATGGCCTGATGCAGACCCTCGGAGTACCGGCGGCCGAGCATGAGACGGCCGGTGAACTCATCGACGATGATGATCTCGCCGTCCTTGACGACGTAGTCGATGTCGCGCCGCATGACGCCGTGCGCCTTGAGCGCCTGGTTGATGTGGTGCGAGAGCGTGGAGTTTTCCATGTCGGCGAGATTTTCGAGATTGAACGCCGCCTCCGCCTTGGCAATGCCGCGGGCGGTGAGCGTGGCGGTGCGCGCCTTTTCATCAACGATGTAGTCGGCGTCGATATCGTCAGACTCCTCTTCCTTCTCGTCCACGGACGCGACGACGAGCTTCTTCAGGCGCGAGACGAAATCGTCCGCGCGGCGGTAGAGGTCGGTGGACTCGTCGCCCTGACCGGAGATGATGAGCGGGGTGCGCGCCTCGTCGATGAGAATGGAGTCCACCTCGTCCACGATGGCGAATGCGTGGCCGCGCTGCACCATGTCCTCTTTGTAGAGCGCCATGTTGTCGCGCAGATAGTCAAAGCCCATCTCGTTGTTCGTGCCGTAGGTGATGTCCGCAGCGTAAGCGGCGCGGCGCTCCGCGCCGGTGAGACCGTGGACGATGAGACCGACGCTCAGTCCCATGAAACGGTGCACCTTGCCCATCCATTCGCTGTCGCGCCGGGCGAGATAGTCGTTCACGGTGACGATATGCACGCCCTCGCCGGTGATGGCGTTCAGATACGCCGGGAGCACGGCGACGAGCGTTTTGCCCTCGCCGGTCTTCATTTCCGCAATGCGCCCCTGATGCAGCACGATGCCGCCGATGAGCTGCACGCGGAAGGGCTTCATGCCCAAAACGCGCCAGCTCGCCTCGCGCACGGCGGCAAACGCCTCCGGCAGCAGGTCGTCCAGCGTCTCGCCGCTCTGGTAGCGCGCTTTGAATTCCTCGGTCTTGGCGCGCAGAGCCTCGTCGCTCAGCGCGGCATATTCATCGCTCAGCGCCTCGATCTTATCGACCGTCGGAAGGAGCCTTTTTACCTCCCGCTCGCTGCGGGTGCCGAACAGTTTATCAAGAATACCCATGGTTTTGCCTTTCCTGCTCTCCGCCTCAGTGCGGAGATAGTTATACTTATTTTAGACTATAGCACATTTCGCGCCGAAAAAAAAGAGGAATTTCGCGCTCTTCGGGTTTGAACTGCGAAAGGAAATGATGTATACTGTAAGATAGAATATTATGGACTGCCGCAAAGGAGGCTTGCATATGGAGGAGCACGGCACCGTGAAGGGACGCCGCCGCCATGTATTTGTATGGAAAGCGCTGCGCCCGCTCGCAAAGCTCATCTGCTGGATCAAATTCGGCTTTACCTGTGAAAAAACGAACGTCAAAGGTCCGTATCTGCTCGTGAGCAACCATGTCACGAACTGGGACCCCATCCTCGTGGCGTGCAGTTTCCCGGAGCAGACCTATTTTGTCACAAGCGAGCACCTGCTCCGCGCGGGACTCGGCGGCAAGCTCGTGGGATGGCTCCAGTCCCCCATCCCCCGCCAGAAGAGCGGCAGCGCCGCGAGCACCGTTCTCACGATGATGCGCTATCTCCGCCGCGGGATGAACGTGTGCGTTTTCCCGGAGGGCAACCGCACCTGGGACGGCGTGACGGCGGAGTTTCTCCCCTCGATCGGCAAGCTCGCACGCTCGAGCGGTGCGTCGCTCGTCACCTACAAGCTCACGGGCGGATACTTCGCAAGCCCCCGCTGGGCGGGCAACTCCATCCGCCGCGGGAAGATGCACGGCGAAGCCGTGCGCGTATACTCCCCCGAGGAGCTGCGCGCGATGAGCCCGCAGGAGATCAACGAGCACATCGTTTCCGATCTTCACGAGGACGCCTACGAGCGCCAGCGGAAAAACCCCGTGCGCTTTGAGGGAAAGGCTCTCGCCGAGCACCTGGAGCGGCTGCTCTTCCTCTGCCCGAAGTGCGGCAGGATGCATACGCTCCAGAGCCGGGACGATACCGTCCGGTGCTGGAAGTGCGGCTTTTCGTTCCGTTATCTGCCGACGGGCTTTCTCGTCGGGGAGGATATTCCCTTCGATAACCTCCGCGACTGGACGCGCTGGCAGAAGGGCGAGATCGTCCGCCTGTGCGACGAGGCGGAGGATAAGCCCATTTTCACCGACACCGACGTGCGCGTCGATACGGTCGCGTCCGGCAGCGGCACAAAGCTGCTCGGCCGCGGCGATATGCGCCTTTTCCGCGGCGCGCTGGAGCTGCCGAAGGCGGAGATCCCGGTAAGCGAGATCACCGGCGTATCGCTCATGGGCCCGCAGGACCTTTACATCAGCGCCGGAGACACGCACTATGTCATCCGGAGCAGCACCGTTCACTGCATGGTAAAATACCTTACGGCACTCTCGCATCTCAACGGCGACGTGCATTACGGCGAGTAAAATAGAGGGAGAAAGATATGAGAAAGATCGGCTTTGACAACGACCAGTATGTCCGGCTCCAGTCGGAGCGCATCCGCCAGCGCATCAATAAGTTCGGCGGCAAGCTCTATCTGGAGTTCGGCGGCAAACTCTTTGACGATTTCCACGCCTCGCGCGTTCTGCCGGGCTTCCGGCCGGACAGCAAGATCCGCATGCTCATGGAGATGAAGGCGGAAAGCGAGGTCATCGTGGCAATCTCCGCAGACGATATCGAGCGCAACAAGCGCCGCGGCGATCTCGGCATCACCTACGACATGGAGGCGCTGCGCCTTATCGACGCGTTCCGCGCCTGCGGGCTGTACGTCGGCGGCGTGTGCATCACGCACTGCCGTGAGCAGGACACGGTGTCCCAGTTCCAGAAGCGGCTCGAAGCGCTCAACGTGCCGGTCTACCGCCATTACATCATCCCCGACTACCCCGCCAACCTCCCGCTGATCGTATCGCCCGACGGCTTCGGCAAGAGCGATTTTATCGAAACGACCCGCCCGCTCGTCGTCGTGACCGCGCCCGGCCCCGGCAGCGGCAAAATGGCGACGTGTCTTTCCCAGCTCTATCATCACCACCAGCGCGGCGAGCGCGCCGGGTATGCAAAGTTTGAGACGTTCCCGATCTGGAATCTTCCGCTCAACCATCCGGTCAACCTTGCCTACGAAGCGGCGACCGCCGACCTGGACGATGTGAACATGATCGACCCGTTCCATCTCGAGGCTTACGGCGAGAAGGCGGTCAACTACAACCGCGATGTAGAGATCTTCCCCGTGCTCAGCGCGATATTGACGCGCATTCTCGGCGAGAGCCCGTACAAGAGCCCCACGGACATGGGCGTGAATATGGCCGGGTACTGTCTCTGCGACGATGCGGCGTGCTGCGAGGCCTCGAAGCAGGAGATCATCCGCCGCTGGTACCACACGGCGTGCGAGGTGCGCAAGGGCATGGCCAGCCAGAACGCTCTCATGAAGCTCGAGCTTTTGATGAACCGGCTCGGCATCACGTGCAAGGACCGCCCGCCGGTCGTCCCGGCGCTCGAAAAGGCGGAGCTCAACGGCGACAAGCCCGCCATGGCGATGGAGCTGCCCGACGGGCGCATCGTCACCGGCAAGACAAGCTCGCTGCTTGGCGCGTGCTCGGCGTGCATTCTGAACGCTCTCAAAACGCTCGCCGGTATCCCGGACGACGTGCTGCTCCTCTCCCCGGAAATCATCCGGCCGCTGCAGCATCTCAAGGTAGAGCATCTCGGCAACAAGAACCCGCGCCTGCACGTGAACGAAGCGCTCATCGCGCTCGCGGTATGCGCCGTCAGCGATCCGGTCGCCTCACGGGCGATGGAGGCGCTCAACGATCTCGCCGGGAGCGAAGCGCACGCGACCGTCATTCTCGCCCGCGCCGACGAAAATACGCTCTCCAAGCTCAAGATCAACCTCACCTGCGAGCCGAAATACGAAACGCACAAGCTCTATCACGGCTGATCGGATAAAAATTTTTCCATGCCGCGCCGGATTTTCAAAGTTTTTCTTTCAGGAACTCTTGACATCCGGCGCGGATAATGGTATGCTCTCATAGCTTGCGGGTGTAATTCAATGGTAGAATACCAGCCTTCCAAGCTGGGTACGAGGGTCCGATTCCCTTCACCCGCTCCATTTTCCGAGGGTTCTTGAATGTGCGCCAGTAGCTCAGCCGGATAGAGCAACTGCCTTCTAAGCAGTAGGCCGGGGGTTCGAGTCCCTCCTGGCGCGCCAGCGTCAAAACAAAAACTCTGAAATGTATATGGTGGGATTAGCTCAGTTGGCAGAGCACCGGATTGTGGTTCCGGGTGTCGAGGGTTCGAGCCCCTTATCCCACCCCATTGATCGGGGGATCGGGAATAACTCCCGGTCCTCCGCGTCTTTTCCACTTTGGGATGTCGCCAAGTGGTAAGGCACAGGACTTTGACTCCTGCATTCGCGCGTTCGAGCCGCGCCATCCCAGCCAATGCGGGCTGGCATCGCCGGCCCGCTGATCTGACTCAGTAGCTCAGCAGGCAGAGCAACTGCCTTTTAAGCAGTGGGTCCGGGGTTCGAATCCCCGACGGGTCACCAAAAAGAAAGACACGACTTTCGTCGTGTCTTTCTTTTTGGGTTTCGCAGGCCATTGGCCCGCGAAACCCTTCGGCGATTCAAATGCTCGGCGGAAATGAATTCTGCCTCCGCCAAGGTTCCGCCTGCGGCAAAACGCTTGTACTGCGCAAACGCACCGTCCTGCTGTGCGGAGCTCCAATGTCCGCATCTCTTCTGTCAACACAAGCTGTAAAAACCTCCTGAAGGGCTAATGCTTCAGGAGGTTTTTACATCCGGAAAATACCAGGGATTGTTCGTAACGGGTTACCAGCAAGGGATATATCAAATTTCGCTTCGATTGCCCTGTAGGATTTGGAGTCGCTGTGAAGTCTCCGCCAGCAATTTCAATGCCGATGCTTCCAGCACCGCCTGACTCGCCGCCTGCATGATCGGGCAGATCTGTCCCCCCAAGAACTCTCTGTTGGCTTCGCACGGAAGCGATTCATTCGCCCGTGCCGGGGCAGCCGCTGTGGTGCTCCGCCCGCTCCCGTCCCAGGCTGCTTACAGGGTCATCTCCTCCCCCGGCTGAAGGACTTTGGCGGCAAATCCCGCCTCTTTGCAGGCGGCGGCGAATGCCTCCGGATCCTGGGTGATGGCCTGGAAGGTGTTGTAGTGCATGGGGACCGTCAGTCGGGGCCGGATCAGCTTCACTGCCCGGAGGGCATCCGCCGGGCCCATGGTGTAGAAATCTCCGATGGGCAGCAGCGCCACGTCGATGTCCTCCTCTGCCAGCAGGGTCATATCGGTCATCAGGGCCGTGTCTCCAGCATGATAGATCTTCCTGCCCCCCATCTCAAAAAGGAAGCCGCAGGCAGGACAGCCCGCCGCACCGCCGCCGTGGAGGGCCTGGAAAAACTTGGCGCAGCCAAAGGACAGGCGGACCGTGCCGCCCAGATTTCCGGCGACGCATGCCACCCCCGCAGGGACAAACACCGCATCCGCCAGATCCGCTGTGCAGCAGACCGGCGCACCGGTACGTCTGGCGATGGCGGCTGCATCCCCCACGTGGTCCCCATGGCCGTGGGTGACAAAAATCACGTCCGGGTCCACCTTCTCTGCCCATTCAGGACGGCCAGCCCCGGTGAGGAAGGGGTCCGTCAGGACTTTGTGGACGCCGTCATCCAGCAGAAAGCAGGCATGGCCCAGAAATTGCAGCTTCATATATGCAGCACTCCTTTTTCCAAGATGGGACGGACAGCTGTCAGAGCCTCCGTCGGTTGGTTCTCTTGATGGGATGATATCATATCCGGTGGGCAAAGTAAATTCCAGCCTCCACGAAAAAAGCGGCGCCGGGCTTTTTCGGGCCCGACGCCGTCCGCATATTCCATCTTTCTTACAGCCGGGCCAGGATGGCATCGCCCATGGCAGCGCAGCCCACCTTCTCACATCCGGGCCGCCAGATGTCGGCGGTGCGGATGCCGTCGTTCAGCACTTGATTCACCGCAGCTTCGATGCAGTCTGCCTCCGCCGCCATATCGAAGCTGTACCGCAGCATCATGGCCGCGGACAGGATGCAGGCGATGGGGTTGATGATATCCTGTCCGGCGATGTCCGGGGCAGAGCCGTGGATGGGCTCGTACAGCCCCCGGGTGCCGTCCCCCAGGCTGGAGGAGGGCACCATGCCGATGCTGCCGGTGATCTCGCTGGCCTCGTCGGACAGGATGTCGCCGAACATGTTCTCCGTGACAATCACGTCGAACTGGGCGGGATCCTTGCAGATCTGCATGGCGCAGTTGTCCACGAACATCTCCCGGTATTCCACGTCCGGGCACTCCGCCGCCAGGCGGTGCATCACCTCCCGCCACAGGCGGCTGGTGTCCAGCACATTGGCCTTGTCCACGCAGGTGAGCTTTTTCCGGCGCTTGCGGGCGGTCTCAAAGCCGATGCGGCCGATCCGCTCGATCTCGTGCTCGGAATAGGGCATGGTGTCCACGGCGACCTTCTCGCCGTTTTCCTCGTAGGTCCTGTGCTCCCCGAAGTAGACGCCGCCGATCAGCTCGCGCACCACAATAAAGTCAATGCCTTTTTCCACGATGGCGGGCTTCAGGGGCGAGGCGTCCGCCAACTGGGGCCAGATTTTGGCAGGGCGGTTGTTGGAGTAAAGCCCCATGCCGGCCCGGAGCCGCAGGAGGCCCTTTTCCGCCCGCTTGTCACCGGGCAGGCCCTCCCACTTGGGGCCGCCGATGGCTCCCAGCAGCACGCTGTCGCTTTGCAGGCACTTGTCCAGTTCCGACTGGGGCAGGGGGTCCCCGTAGGCGTCGATGGCCTCGCCGCCCATCAGGACTTTTGTATAGGTAAAGGTGTGGCCGAATTTCTCAGCCACCGCGTCCAGCACCCGCAGGGCCTGGGTGACGATCTCCGGGCTGGCGCAGTCGCCGTAGATCACCGCGATATTCTTCTCCATACTGCCGCCTCCTTACCGCGCCTGGATGCTGGCCATCAGGCCGCCGGAGCGAATGATCTTCTGGATGAAGGGCGGGAAGGGCTCCGCCTGGAAGGTCTCGCCTGTGGTCTCGTCGGTGATGACGCCGGTGTCAAAGTTCACAGACACCGTGTTTCCCTCCCGGATGGCAGTGCTGGCTGACGGGCACTCCAGGATGGGCAGACCGATGTTGATGGCATTGCGGTAGAAAATCCGGGCAAAGCTGGCGGCGATGACGCAGGCGATGCCGGCGGTCTTGATGGCCAGGGGCGCGTGCTCCCGGCTGGAGCCGCAGCCGAAGTTCTCGCCCCCCACCATGATGTCGCCCGCCTGCACCCGGGTGATGAAGGTCTTGTCAATGTCCTCCATGCAGTGGTCCGCCAGCTCCCGGGCATTCTGGGTGTTCAGGTAGCGGGCGGGGATGATGACGTCGGTGTCGATGTTGTCACCGTATTTGAATACAGAACCTCTTGCTTCCATGGTGTTCAAACCTCCCTGGGATCGGTGATGTGGCCCGTCAGGGCGCTGGCCGCCGCCGTGGCGGGGCTGGCCAGATAAATCTCGCTGTTCACGTGGCCCATGCGGCCCACAAAGTTGCGGTTGGTGGTGGAGACGCACCGCTCCCCTTCCGCCAGAATGCCCATGTAGCCGCCGAGACACGGCCCGCAGGTGGGGGTGGAGACAATGCACCCGGCGTCGACAAAGGCGGTGGTGTAGCCCCGCTCGATGCAGGTCCTGTACACCTCCATGGTGGCGGGAATGATGATGCCCCGGACGCCGTCGGCGATGTGGCGGCCCTTCAAAATGTTGTAAGCGGCCTCCATGTCCTCGATCCGGCCGTTGGTGCAGGAGCCGATGACCACCTGATCGATTTTGATGTCCCTGCCCTCGGCGGCCGGGTGGGTGTTCTCCGGCAGGTGGGGCCAGCTGACGGTGGGCACCAGGGTGTCCAGGTCAATGGTGATGGTCCGCTCGTACTCTGCGTCCGGATCTGCCTCGTATTTCTTCCATTCCCGCCGGCTGCGGCCCTTCAGGTACGCCTCGCAGGTCTCGTCCACCGGGAAGATGCCGTTCTTGGCACCGGCCTCGATGGCCATGTTGCAGATGCACAGCCGGTCCTCCATAGTCAGGCTCTGCACGCCGGGGCCGATGAACTCCAGGCTCTTGTAGAGGGCGCCGGAGACGCCGATGAGTCCGATCAGGTGCAAGATCACGTCCTTGCCGGACACAGGCCGCCGCAGACTGCCGGTCAGCTCCACACGGATGGCAGCGGGCACCTTGAACCACGCCTTGCCGGTGGCCATGCCGGCGGCCATATCCGTGGAGCCCACGCCGGTGGAGAAGGCCCCCACCGCGCCGTAGGTGCAGGTGTGGCTGTCGGCGCCGATGATGCAGTCTCCGGCGGTGACGATGCCCTGCTCCGGCAGGAGGGCGTGCTCCACGCCCATCTTGCCCACGTCGAAGAAGTTGACGATGCCGTGTCTGCAGGCGAACTCCCGGCACTGCTTGGACTGCTGGGCGCTCTTGATGTCCTTGTTGGGGACGAAGTGATCCAGAACGATGTTCACCCGGGTCTTGTCGAAAACATCGCAAAAGCCCGCCTTTTCAAACTCGTTGATGGCCACCGGAGTGGTGATGTCGTTGCCCAGGACAATATCAAGGTTCGCCTCGATCAGCTGTCCCGCCTTGACGTGCTCCTGGCCGCAGTGGGCAGCCAGGATTTTCTGTGTCATAGTCATTCCCATGGGTATTGTGCCTCCGTTCTCTGTGATGAAGTCCAGGGGTCTCCCCCGCTGTTTACCGGTTATTGATGGCACTGACCAGCGCCCGGACGCCTGCCACGATGATGTCCGTGTGGGTGCCGCAGCCCCAGGTCTCTCTGCCATCTGGCCACTTCAGCCCTACGTAGCTGCAGGCCCGGCTGTCGGTGTCAGGGTCCAGTGCGTGCTCGCTGTAATGGATCAGTGTGAAGTCCATGCCCGCTGCCTGCTCGATGGCATTGGCCACCGCGTCCAGGCGGCCGTTTCCGGCGGCGCCGCACTGGATCATCCGGCTGCCGCGGCGCAGAGTCAGGTTGGCGGAGATGGACCCGTCCTGGTTCTGTGTGTAGTGGGCGGCAGTGACATTCAGCGGGGCCGCGTTGTTGACGTAGTTGTCCTCAAACACCTCCAGCACCTCCTGGACGGAGAGTTCCCGGTGGTCGTGGTCGCTGACCTCCTTGACCCGGTAGCCCAGCTGCTCCCGCATGTGGGGCGGCGGGTTATAGCCGTAGTTCTGCTGCAGCAGGAAGCCGATGCCTCCCTTGCCGCTCTGGCTGTTGATGCGGATGACGTCCGCGTCGTAGGTGCGGCTGATGTCGTGGGGGTCGATGGGGATATAGGGGCAGTCCCACCGGTGCTGGTGGTGCTCCTTCCGGTAGGTCATGCCCTTGGCGATGGCGTCCTGGTGGCTGCCGGAGAAGGCGGCGAACACCAGGCTGCCGGCGTAGGGGCTGCGCTCATAGACGTGCATCCGTGTCACCCGCTCGTATACCTCGCAGATAGCGGGCATATCGGAGAAGTCCAGCTTCGGGTCCACTCCGTGGCTGTACATGTTCATGGCCAGGGTGATGGCGTCCACGTTGCCCGTGCGCTCGCCGTTGCCGAAGAGGCAGCACTCCACCCGCTGGGCACCGGCCAGTACCGCCAGCTCCGCGTCCGCCACGCCGCAGCCCCGGTCGTTGTGGGGATGGGTGGAGAGAACCACGGCATCCCGGTACTTCAGATGCTTGGAGCACCATTCGATCTGGTTGGCGTAGATGTGGGGCATGCTCATCTCCACCGTCACCGGCAGGTTGATAATCATGGGACGGTCCGTCGTGGGCTGCATCACGTCCAGCACTGCGTTGCAGACTTCCACGGCGTACTCCGGCTCTGTGCCGGTGAAGCTCTCCGGGCTGTACTCAAAGAGGAAATTGCCCTCGTACTCCCGGCTCAATTCCTTGATGAGCTTGGCACCGTCCACGGCGATTTGCTTGATCTCCTCCCTGGACTTGTGGAACCCCTCCCGCCGCTGGGCCTCGCTGGTGGAGTTGTAGAAGTGGATGATGGCCCGGGGGGCGCCCTTCACCGCCTCAAAGGTCCGGCGGATGATGTGGTCCCGGCACTGGGTCAGCACCTGGATCGTCACGTCCTGGGGGATGCGGTCCTCGTCGATCAGCTTGCGGAGGAACTCATACTCCGTCTCCGACGCCGCCGGGAAGCCCACCTCGATCTCCTTGAAGCCGATCTTCAGCAGTATCTCGTAGAACTCCAGCTTCTCCTCCAGGCTCATAGGCACCACCAGACTCTGGTTGCCGTCCCGCAGGTCCACGCTGCACCAGGCGGGGGCAGTCTCGATATGGTCCTTCTGCATCCACTCGTACACGTGCCCCGGCTCCACCGGCGGGGGATAGTAGCCAATCTGATATTTCGTCGCGTCCATCATGTCAAAGTCCTCCTTCCAAGGTCTTGTCTTTGGAAGAAGGACAACAAAAAATCCCATCTCTCCAAAGACCATCAGTCTTTGAGAGACGGGAGCAAAAAATGCTGTACCCGCGGTACCACTCTCATTGCCGGGAGACCCGGCCACTCTGTACGATCGGCTCCTCCTGAGGGGGGCGAATCGCGTCTGCATGATAACGGACAGCGGCCGTCCGCACCTAAAGGCGACGCCTCTCAGCGCGGCTGCTCAAGGGCCAGTGACGCGGTCCCCTCCGTACCGCCTTGCACCGACCGGCGGCTCTCTGAAACGGGGCGTGGGATCGCCTTTTCCCCTTCATCGCATTTTGGAAGATGGGAAGAGTATAACAGCTTCGCCGAAGGACGTCAAGTGAGGAAATCTGCCCTCACAGCGGATTTGGTACGGTTTGACAGACATCTCTTGGCAAAGCGCGCCGTCTCTTGTGAAAACCGCAAGAAAAAATCAGGACGGCTGCCGCCGTCCTGAAGCGGCGGCCTCCCTCCGGAAGACCCCGCTGCGGAAACGGCCCGCTCCCCAGGAACCGGGAGACCGGGCCGGTTATATCCTGCATCCTGAAAAATGCCCAGCACCTCACAGCGCCGCACCTGTCCGCCAGATCTGCGTCTCCGTGGCCACTATGGGTACCCGGCGGTCATGGAGGCCCACTGGTACGCGGGGCTGCAGCAGGCGGTCGGGACACACCAGAATGGCGGGCCCCTGATAGTACTCCAGGTAGCGGTCGTAATACCCGCCGCCGGGGGAGCAGGTCACGCCAAGGTACGAGAGGCGCAGATGCGCACCCGGGTGGAGGGCGTCAGGTCAACTATGCGGACCTGCAGACCGGGCGGGGTCCTATCACGATGGAGCCCCAGTTCCCCGTGATCCCGGGGCTGGACATCGTGGAAATCGCGGAGGCTGTCGGAAACTGCGCTACCGTGCTATATAATGAGGACAACTATGCCAAGCTGCCCGAGGACCTTCAGACGGTTCTGCGGGAGTGCATGGACCAGATCCGGGAAAAGAACAACGAGATCACGCGTGATGAGGATGCCTATTATATCGAGAAGATGAAAGCCGAAGTTCCCGGGCTAACCGTGACGGAATCCGATTATGGGTCTTTGCTGCTGTGGGCCGTGCGGTCCATGAGGAGCTGGTCGCCAGCGTCTCTGATGAAGCGCTCTGCGATGCAATCCAAGCCCTGGCCTGAGCAAGGAAGGTTCCCTCCCTGCAAGGGTCTCGTTTGGGAGACAAATGGGACCCTTGCAGAAAACACAGGGGCGCCCACTGAGGTAAAACTTATAAAAAAGTATATGCGCCATTTTCCTTGGCCATTGTGCACGCTCCTCTCCGCCGGTCTTATGAGAGATATCATACAGCCGGGAGGGAAATGCGACAATGCCCCGCCGGGCCGGGCGATTTTCAGCTTGTCTCTTTGCCGGTTGTGCGGTAAACTGGACGTATCGCGGCGCCGGACGGGGTGCAGCCGTGGATACCGGAGCGCGCCGGGGCGCCTCCGGCATCTGCATCCGGTGGAAGCGCCCGCATCTGCATGAAACGAGAGGAAGCAGACATGGACTATCTGGACTTGGAAGCCCCCGGCCTGACGGCGGGGAATGTGGAAAAAATCGCCGCGCTGTTTCCCGCCGCCGTCACGGAGACGCGAGGCGCGGACGGGAAGGTGAAAAAGGCCGTCAACTTCGAGGTCCTCAAGCAGCTGCTGGCCCCTGACGTGGCGGAGGGGGAGGAGCGCTATGAATTCACCTGGGTCGGCAAACGGGCCGCCATGGCCGAGGCCGCCCGCCCCACCTCCAGAACCCTCCGCCCCGTGAAGGCGGACAGCCGGGATTGGGACACCACCCGGAACCTCTACATCGAGGGAGACAATCTGGAAGTGCTGAAAATCCTCCAGGAGAGTTATCTGGGCGCGGTGAAGGTGATCTACCTGGACCCGCCCTACAACACCGGCAGCGATTTCATCTATCCGGATTCCTTTGTGATGGACCGCGGCGCATATCACGGTGCCAGCGGATACCGGGACGCGGAGGGGAAGATCAACTTTCAGCGGAAAAACACGTTTTCGGACGGCAGGTATCACTCCGACTGGTGCTCCATGCTCTTTTCCAGACTGCTGCTGGCCCGCAGCCTGCTCTCCCCGGACGGCGTCATCCTGATCTCCATCGACGACCATGAGTCAGCGAACCTGAAGAAGATCTGCGACGAGGTGTTCGGCGAAAGCAACTACCTGAACCAGTTCGCGTGGGTCTCCAATATCACGGGCCGCCAGATATCCGGCAGAGGCGCGGCCAAAACCTGGGAGTCCGTCCTGGCCTACGCCAGGGACATCGACGCGTGCGGCAGCCTGTCTATTGACATCCGCTTCGCCAGGGAGAAGATGCCCGATGCGTACAAGGGCTTTCGCAGGGACGTTCGGACGGACCGGCTGGGCCCCTTTGCGGTCGGCGATCCCCTCTACAATCATAATCGCAAGTTCAACGAAGAGACCCGGCCGAACCTCGTGTTCTCCATCTTCTATCAGCCCCAGACCCAGGAGATCTCCACAGGCGCCATCGGGGAGAGGCGGCCCGGGTGGGTCGAGCTGCCGCCCCATGCAAATGGGGATGGCGTGCACAAGTACCATGCCTGGCGGTGGTCCCGGCAGAAGATTGCGGACGAGCCATATAATCTGATCGTGCTCCCCACAGCGTCCGGTGGGTATGAGATCCACACCAAGATCAGGGACTTCGGCAGGACGCTGCTCAAGGACGTCATTCCCGACATCCCCAACGGAGACGCGGAGCTGCGGAAGCTGTTCGGCGGCCGGAAATTGTTTGACTACCCAAAGTCCGTGGACCTGTTGAGGACCCTGATCGGCTCTGTTCCGGGGAAGGATTTCGTATGCCTGGACCTCTTCTCCGGCTCCGCCACCACCGCCCACGCGGTGATGCGCCTCAACACGGAGGACGGTGGCCACCGCAGCTTCATTATGGTGCAGCTGCCCGAGCCCTGCGGTGAGAAGAGCGAGGCCGCCCAGGCGGGCTTCCAGACCATCTGTGAGATCGGCAAAGCCCGCATCCGCCGTGCCGGGGATCAGATCCGGACCGAATTCCCCGGTGCCTGTCCGGACATCGGCTTCCGGGTCTTCCGGGTGGACGAGGGCTGCCGGAAGGAGGTCCTCTATCCCCCGGAGGAGATATCCCAGCCGCTGATCGGGCAGACGGTGTCCAATATCCGGGAGGACCGCACCGACCTGGATCTGCTCTATGCCTGCCTGCTGGACCTGGGCCTGGGCATCCACCTGCCCCACACCAGCCGGGTGGTCGGCGGCTGCACCGTCCACCGGGTGGACGGCGGCGTCCTGGCGGCCTGTTTCGACGCTGGCGTTCCGGACACGGTCATCCGGGACATAGCTGCTTCCCGCCCCCAGTGGGCTGTCTTCCGGGACAGCGCCTTCGCCTCGGACGCCGCCAAGATCAACGTGACGGAGATCTTCAAAAGCCTGTCCCCCGGCACCCGCGTCCAGGTACTCTGAGTGCAGACCGTCCGCCTGGTTCCATTCCGCAGAAACTTTCCCCGTCTTGCCCGGATGTGTCCCCAGCGCACCGGACATAAGGAGGTGACCTCATGAAGCTCCAATTCAAGCACCAGCCCTTTCAGGCGGAGGCGGCCGCAGCGGTCTGCGATGTGTTCCGCGGCCAGTCACTGTGCGCCCAGGCACACCGGCAGGGCCTGGGCGCCGCGGCCGACAGGCCGCTGTCCCTGGCAGGGACCGGCACCGGCCTGTGCAACCAACCCCTGGCTCCGGAGCTGACCGACGCCCGGATCCTGAAAAATCTGCACGCGGTCCAGCGGCGCGTCGGATTGCCTCTGTCCAAGGCCCTGGCCGGGCCGGGGATCAACCTGTCCGTGGAGATGGAGACCGGCACCGGCAAGACCTATACCTATGTGAAAACCATCTACGAGCTAAACGCCCGCTACGGCTGGAGCCGGTTCATCATCGTGGTTCCGTCGGTGGCCGTCCGGGAGGGCGTCTACCGTTCCCTGCAGACGACCCAGGAGCACTTCGCCGGGGAGTACGGCAGGCGGCTGCGGTTTTTCATCTACAACTCCGACCGCCTCGCCCAGGTGGACCGCTTCGCCTCCGACAGCGCCATTCAGGTCATGATTATCAACATGCAGGCGTTCAACTCGGGCAGGAACCAGCGGATCATCGACCAGCGGCCGGACAGCTTCCGGGGCCGCCGCCCCATCGACGTCATCGCGGCCACCCGGCCTATTCTCATCATTGACGAGCCCCAGAGCGTGGAGGGCCGCCAGACTCGGGAGAGCCTGCGCAAGTTCAACGCCCTGTTCACCCTGCGCTACTCCGCCACCCACCGGGAGGCGTACAACATGGTGTACCGTCTGGACGCCCTGGACGCCTATAACCGGCATCTGGTGAAACGGATCGCCGCCCTGGGGGTGACCTTCACATCCTCCCCCGCCGCTGGCGGCTTTGTCTATCTGGAGGGCGTGGACCTGAGCCGGGACAGGGCCCCCGCCGCCCGGATCGGTTTTGAGGTCAAAGGGGCGTCCGGCATTCGGACGGTGGTGAAACAGCTGCGCCGGAAGGCGGATCTGTTCGCGGCGTCCAACGGCCTGGCCGAATACGCCGACCGCTATGTGGTGGCAGAGATCGACGGTCGGGACAGCTCGGTGACCTTTCTCAACGGCCTGAAGCTATATGCCGGTCAGTTCAGCGGCGGCGAGGAGCGGACAGCTCTCCAGCGCCGGGTGCAGATTCGGGAGACCATCCGCACCCACCTCCGCCGGGAACGGGAGCTGTATTCCAGGGGAGTGAAAGTGCTGTCCCTCTTCTTCATCGACGAGGTGTCCAAATACCGCCTGTACGACGGGGACAGCGGCAGCGGCCGCAGCGGCGAGTACGCCAAAATGTTTGAGGAGGAGTACGTCGCCGTGGCGGAGGCGTTCCGGCGAGAGATCGACGACCCGGCGTACCGGGCCTATCTGGACGGCATCGATGCCCGCGAGACCCACCAGGGCTACTTCTCCGTAGACCGGCGGAAGGGCCGCCAGGCCCGCTTTGTGGAGGGAAAGATCGACCGCAAGAGCCGAACCTCCTTCGACGCGGACGCCTATGACCTGATCATGCGGGACAAGGAGCGGCTGCTCAGCCTGGATGAACCTGTGCGGTTCCTCTTCTCTCACTCCGCCCTCCGGGAGGGGTGGGACAACCCCAATGTGTTCCAGATCTGTATGCTGAAGCCCCAGACGGAGTCGGAGATCCGCAGCCGCCAGGAGATCGGCCGCGGTCTGCGCCTGTGTGTCAATCAGGAGGGCGAACGCATGGACGAAAGCGTCCTGGGCGGGGCGGTGCAGGAGCTGAACAAGCTGACGCTCATCACCGATATGGAGTTCGGCAGATTCGCGGAGGCCCTGCAGCAGGGGCTGGCGGCGTCCCTTGCCGGCCGCCCCCGGATGGTGGAGCCGGGCCTGTTTGCCGGCAGGCTCCTCACTGGCACCACCGGGGCACGGGTCCGGGTGACGCGGGAGCTGGCGGAGGAGATCTGCGCCGCCCTCCGGAAACAGGGCTATGTGAAGGACCGCGTCCTCACCGGCAGCTTCTTTGCGGACCGGGACCGAGGTACCGTCCGGCTGGGCGGAAGCCTTCAGGACCTCAGCGCCGCCGTGGCGCAAGTCCTCTCCGGCGTCTATACCCCCCGGGCCATCCCCGCGGAGAACGCCCACGGCGGCAACGTCACCGCCCGGGCGGACCCGGAGAAGCTGCAGACCGAGGCGTTCCGCTCCCTTTGGGCGCGGGTCGGCCCCAAGTCCTTCTACACCGTCTCCTTTGACACCCGGGAGCTGATCGGGAACGTCATCCAGGCTCTGGACGCGCATCTACAGGTGACCCCCGTCTCTGTCCGGACGGTGTATGGCGAGCAGGCGACGCAGCTGCAGTCCCGGGAACAGCTGCTTCAGGGCCGGGCCTTCCGCCGCAGGGAAAGCCGTGTGCAGGCCGCCGGTCCCCCGGCGCCGGGCGGTGTACGGTATGACCTAGTGGGCAGGCTGGTGGAGGAAACCGGCCTGACCCGTACCACTGCGGCAGCCATTCTCCAGGGCATAGCCCCTGAGACATTTGCCATGTTCCGCCTGAATCCGGAGGATTTCCTCCTCCAGGCCTCCAGGCTCATCAACCGGGAGAAGGCGGCCGCCGTCGTCCGGCACATCACATACCACCGGCTGGACGCGTCGTATGACGCCGCCCTCTTCACCAATGCCGTCCGCCGGGGCAGGCTGGGGTGCACCGCCGTGCCCGCCGCCCATTCGATCTCAGACTATGTGATCTGTGACACCGACAGGGAACGGGCCTTTGCCGAGGCGCTGGAGGCCAGCGAGGCGGTCAGATTATATGTCCGACTTCCCAAGTCCTTCTTCATTCCCACCCCGGTGGGGCGGTACACGCCCGACTGGGCCATCGCCCTCCGGGACCGCGCAGGGGATCCCGTCTATTTCGTGGCAGAGACCAGCGGCAAGGCCCCACAGCCCCAGGGCGTGGAGGCGGCGAAACTCCAGTGCGCCCGCGCACACTTCGCCGCGGTCAGCGGCGGAGAGGTGATGTGCGGCGCCGTCCGTGACTTGGATGAGCTCCTGCGCATCGTGGGCTGAAGCCCCGGGGCCGCACAGTATGCACGGCGGCGTATGGAAGGCCCCCCGCTATAGACAGAGAAGCGCGGCCTGAAATCACTTGATTTCAGGCC